>OGUN01000041.1_pt1 | contig 108996 bp, 77 predicted proteins | sample 1553621 | NCBI WGS metagenome assembly OGUN01 (sample SAMEA2580300, study PRJEB22360) | human gut metagenome | biome: human gut; feature: human-associated habitat; material: faeces | place: Denmark | collected 2008/2010
TTCCAAGCTTTCGCAGAGAATAACTTCTTGTTTACTCATGATTCTTTTGCTTTTTTACTTTGCAAATGTATATAAAATATCTTTTTTTACTTACTTTTGTCTCGTTAAAACGTTCAAATCATGAAAGCATTATTACCCGTATTTTGTCGTCCTGTGGGATATTTGGTCTTGTTGATAGCTCTGTTCATTCTTCCTGTGCTGTATATACAAGGAATGGTGACCGATCATAATCTGTTATTTTATAAAGAATGTACGAAGTTGCTGATGATGTCAGGATGCTTGTTGATAATCTTTGCATTAAGCAAGAATGAAAGCCGTGAAACGGAGCAGATTCGGAATGCGGCGGTTCGGAATGCAGTCTTTTTGACCTTCCTTTTTGTATTCGGCGGAATGTTGTGGCGTGTCATTCAAAGGGATATCATTAATGTGGATACTTCTTCTTTTCTGACTTTTTTGGTATTTAATGTGCTTTGTTTGGAGTTTGGTCTGCAAAAAGCGCGTGTTGATCGATTCTTCAAAAGATAATTTTCCTTTCAATTAAACCTTTTACGATTCAATTTGTCAAAAAGACATTGTTATTGCTACTAATATAATCGTAATTTAGGTAAATGAAAAGATTATCAGTCGGGTTGGTGCTGATGTTGTTATGCACCCTCTCTATTTTCGCACAGAATAAAGTGATTTCTGTTTCGGGACGTGTTGTGGAATCTGATTCTAAGGAGCCGGCAGCACAAGCCACCGTTCAATTATTGTCGTTACCCGATAGTGCTTATGCTGCTGGTATAGCCAGTAGTAATAAGGGCTGGTTTACGCTTCCGAAAGTGAAAGCCGGGAAATATCTGTTGAAGATTTCTTATATCGGTTTCCGCACAAAGTTTGTTCCTGTACAATTGTCAAACAATGTTCCTGAGAAAAAAATGGGGAATATTGCTCTGGAACCTGATGCTGTGATGTTGAGTGAGGCAGTGATTACGGGGACTGCTCCGGAGGTGACGGTGAAGGAAGATACGCTGGAGTATAATTCAACGGCTTATCGTACTCCTGAAGGTGCCATGCTGGAGGAGTTGGTAAAGAAACTTCCGGGAGCGGAGATTGATGATGACGGTAACGTCAAAATCAATGGTAAAGAAGTTAAGAAGATTATGGTGGACGGTAAGGAGTTCTTTGGCGGTGATGTGAAAACCGGTTTGAAGAATTTGCCGGTCAATATGATTGACAAGTTGAAAACATACGATAAAAAGTCCGACTTGGCCCGTGTTACCGGAATTGATGACGGAGAGGAGGAGACGGTTCTTGACTTGAAGGTGAAGAAAGGAATGAACCAGGGATGGTTCGGTAACGCGAATGTGGCAGGCGGGACTGAAAGCCGTTATTCAAGTAATGTAATGCTGAACCGTTTTGTTGAAAACAGTCAGTTCTCATTGATAGGATCAGCCAATAACGTGAATGACCAGGGATTTTCGGGCGGAGGAGGCCGACCCCGGTTCCGGAATAGCAACGGTTTGACCGCCACTAAGATGCTCGGTGCAAACTTTGCCACCCAGACGGATAAACTGGAACTAGGCGGTAGTGCCCGTTATAATTTTAGTGACAGAGACGCTATATCTACTAATTATTCGGAACGTTTCTTGCAGAATGGCAACTCCTATTCTAATTCGAACAGTAAAGGTCGTAATAAGAATACTAACTTTAATGCCGATTTTCGTCTGGAATGGAAACCGGATACGTTGACTAACATTATTTTCCGTCCTAATTTTTCTTATGGAAAATCTGATGGGTATTCGATTTCAGAATCGGGAACGTTTAATGAGGACCCTTTTAACCTTGTGTCTAATCCGAATGCTTTTTTGAATAAGGTGGTATGGGATAGTGAGGATGACCCTTTGAAGGATATCCGTGTAAATGCGAGTAACAGTGAATCTATGTCAGAGAGTAAGAGTCTTTCGGCTAATGCTTCTTTGCAGTTGAACAGGAGGTTGAACAGTCTGGGACGTAACATTACATTCCGTGGTACATTCAGTTATGGTGATAATGATAGTGAGTCGTTTAGTGAGGCATTGACGCGCTATTTTGACGCAGTGGCCGGAAAGCCGGATGATGATAACAGGCGGTATACCACATCTCCTACGAAGAACTATGATTACACGGCAGAATTGACTTATAACGAACCGATAGCGAAAGCTACTTTTTTGCAGTTCCGTTATAAATTCCAATATAAATATAGTGAAAGCGACAGAAGCACCTATGATCTGATACCGGATGCTGACAAAGGTCAGGTTTGGGACTGGCATTTTGGTGACGAACTTCCTCTGGGATATGAGAATAACAGGGATCAGGATTTGAGTAAATATGCCAAGTATAATTATTATAATCATGATATAAATGCAGGGTTGAATCTTATCAGAGAAAAATATAGATTTAATGTAGGAGTCTCTCTGCAACCGCAAAATACTACGTTGACTTATAAGAAATCGGAGCTTGATACTATTGTGAAGCGGTCGGTCTTCAATTTTGCCCCGAATATTGATTTCCGTTATCGTTTCTCGAAGGTGAGCCAATTGCGCTTTACTTATCGCGGACGTGCGAGCCAGCCAAGTATGGAGAATTTGTTGGATATCACCGATGACTCAAACCCGCTGAATATCCGTATGGGTAACCCGGGATTGAAACCTTCTTTCTCTCATAATATGCGTTTGTTCTATAATACTTATAACGCGGACAGGCAGCAGGGGATAGTGGCACATGCTTTCTTCAATGCTACCCAGAATAGCATTACCAATGGTACTACTTATAATCAGGCTACCGGTGGAGTTACTGTGAAACCGGAAAATATCAATGGTAACTGGAATGCGTCGGGAATGTTCGGATTTAATACGGCTTTGAAGGATAAACGATTTACTGTCAGTACTTTCTCTCGTGTCGGATATACGAATGCGGTTGCTTATCTGTATAATCAACAGACAACTGTAAACGATAAGAATACAAGTACTACATTGAATTTAGGGGAAGATGTGAGAGGTACTTTCCGGAATGACTGGTTTGAGTTTACGGTGAACGGTTCTATAAATTATAACTTTGAGAAGAATAAGTTGCGTCCGGAGAATAACCAGGAACCGTACACTTTTGGTTATGGTGCCAGTACGAATATCAATATGCCTTGGAATATGTCATTGTCTACCAATATCACGAACAATGCCCGCCGCGGCTATCGGGATGCCAGTATGAACAGAAATGAACTTATCTGGAATGCACAAATTGCTCAGAGTTTCCTTAAAGGTAATGCGGCAACAATCAGTTTTGAGATTTATGATATATTGAAGCAACAGACTAATATCAGCCGTTCATTGACTGCCGATATGCGTTCTGTTTCTGAATATAATGGTGTAAATAGCTATTGTATGCTTCATTTTATCTATCGCCTGAATATCTTCGGAAATAAAGAAGCTCGCGGAAATATGCGTCACGGAGGTTTTGACGGTGGTGGTCATGGTCCTCGCGGTGGCGGAATGCGGCCTATGCGTTTCTAAGCCATAGCAAATATAGAATAGTGAAGTCCCGGTGCTGCGATGATGAGTTGTCACCGGGACTTTTTTGTTTATCCGATAATTTACTTTATATTTGTTGTTCCGTAGCTCTATAAAGAAGGAGATTTCTATGATTGATTGGAACTATATAGTGAGTCAGATAGCAACTGTGGCTTTTGATATACTCTATTTCGGAGCCATTATCAGTACGATTGTCATTATCATTCTTGACAATCGGAATCCTGTCAAGACTATGGCTTGGATACTCATCTTGCTTTTCCTGCCTATTGTGGGGCTTGTCTTTTACTTTTTCTTCGGCCGGAGTCAGCGTCGGGAGCGTATAATCGGACAAAAGAGCTACGACCGCTTGTTGAAGAAACCTATGGCGGAATACTTGGCGCAGGACTGTTCCGATATTCCCTATGAATACTCCCGTCTCATCCAGCTTTTTCGTCATACCAATCAGGCTTTTCCTTTCGAAGGGAACAGGGTGTCTGTCTATACGGAAGGCTACACCAAGTTACAGGCATTATTGCGCGAACTTCAGAAGGCGAAACAGCATATCCACATGGAATATTATATCTTTGAGGATGACGCCATTGGTCGTCTGGTGAGGGATGTATTGATAGAAAAGGCCTCGCAGGGAGTTGAAGTTAGGGTAATCTATGACGATGTGGGGTGCTGGCACGTACCCAATCGTTTTTTCGAGGAAATGCGTAATGCAGGCATTGAGGTGAGAAGCTTCCTGAAAGTGCGTTTCCCTTTGTTTACCAGCCGGGTAAATTATAGGAATCATAGAAAAATTGTAGTGATTGACGGGCGTGTGGGCTTTGTTGGCGGAATGAATCTTGCCGAACGCTATATGCGTGGCTTTTCTTGGGGAATATGGCGTGATACGCATATTATGCTCGAAGGCAAAGCGGTGCATGGTCTACAGACGGCTTTCCTGCTCGACTGGTATTTTGTGGACCGTACGTTGATTACAGCTTCCCGTTACTTCCCGAAAATAGATTCTTGCGGAACTTCTCTTGTGCAGATAGTCACAAGTGAACCTATCGGTCCATGGAAGGAGATTATGCAGGGATTGACCGTGGCAATTACCGGTGCGAAAAAGTACTTCTATATGCAGACCCCTTATTTCTTGCCGACGGAACAAATATTGGCAGCTATGCAAACTGCAGCTTTATCAGGAGTGGATGTGCGTCTTATGTTGCCAGAACGTGCTGATAACTGGATTACACATCTTGGGTCGCGTTCCTATCTGCGGGATGTGATGCAGGCGGGCGTTAAGGTTTTCTTTTATAAAAAGGGATTCCTGCATTCTAAATTAATGGTTTCGGATGATATGCTTTCTACGGTTGGTTCCACTAACGTGGACTTCCGCAGCTTTGAGCATAATTTTGAGGTGAATGCTTTCATGTATGATGTGGAGACAGCGCTTGAGATGAAAGAAATATTCCTTCAGGATCAGCGCGAAAGCACGCAGATATTCTTGAAAAACTGGGTAAGGCGTTCATGGAGGCAGAAGGCAGCGGAGTCTGTTGTTCGTCTGTTGGCTCCGCTACTTTAAATGTTATTCTGTGGTGAAATCTTATCTGAAGAGAGAGAAGTTAACACTTCCGTAAACTCTTCTTTCAATGAAGTGAGGGTTCTCTTCAAAATTATTATCTTTTCCATGTTCCAGTACAAATAATCCGTCTTCTTTGAGAAGGTTATTCTTGAAGATTAACTCCGGTATGGTTTCCAGTTCTTTTAGGGCGTAAGGAGGATCAGCAAAGATAAAGTCAAACTGTTCGCGACTGTTATTGATAAACTTGAATACATCTCCCCGTATCGGCAGACATTTGTCAGTCTGCACTTCCTTCATAATCTTGCAGATGAATGAATAGTGAGCCGGCTCCTTCTCAACACTGATAACGCGGTCGCAGCCTCTGGATACCAGTTCGATACTGATGCTGCCTGTTCCGGCAAACAAATCGAGTGCAGTGACTCCTTCCTCGAAATCAATATAATTGTTGAGTACATTAAACAGATTCTCTTTGGCAAAATCTGTCGTAGGACGTGCTTTAAAGGTTCGGGGCACATCAAATCTTCTTCGTTTATAAATACCGCTGATTACTCGCATGTTAATAAGGCTTGCATGTCAATATTAGTTGCAGGATTCATGATGAATACCTGTAAGATGAATTTTCTAAGTTCGTTCATCAGAATTTCTTTGTCGGGAAGGGTTCCGGTGAGATGAAGCTCATCCCGTTCCTGGTTGAATTCTAATTGTTTCCACGCATACAGCAAATAGTAAATACGATCTTCTGTATGGAAGCACTCGAAAGAATTAGCAAGCAGGAGATGTCCCCGTTCGAAACAATAGATGTCGATGCCTTCCTCACGTACGGAAACATACATTTTCTTGCTATTGCCCAGTCTGCTTTTTACGGAGAAATATTCAATGAGCGGAGTCGATTGAGAATAAAAACGAGCTTCGGGGTATTGTTCGGTTAGAAAAGAGTATGCGCTTCTGTCTATACCGAAGACAATAACTACATTATTCTTTTTCAGAATATTGTAAATGACCGTTTCATTTTCCCGCTTCTGATGGTTGTGATAGAATAAAAGGTCGGCCTGCTCTTCTTCAAACAAATCCAATGGCACTATCGTAAAACGCTTGCTAGCCAGCATGATGTTTACCCGTTTGTAAGAATGACCTAAGAAGTCCAATTCGTGAAACACAGCCTTGAGATTGGCTGTAAGAGATAAAGACGTATCAATCTCCTTTTCTATCACTGAGAAAGAGTCGTCATGAATCGGGTTATAGATAGAAAAAGAAAATCCATCCGTACTAAGACGGATGGATAAAGTATATTGTTTTGATTTAGTAAAATCAATCATTATTCCCAGTTACCAGCACCATTGTTTGGAGTGTCGATAGAACCTACCATCAAACCACTGTATTTACCTAATTTGGAATCTAAGTCTTTCAGGTTGATAATTTCCTGTTTGTCGAGTCCGCTCAAATAAGTATCGTATGGAGCTTTTACTTCGAACAAGTATACAGGAGCACCGGATTTAGCGGTATCGTTTCTAACATTCATTTCGAATTGAGCGCCATTTCCATGAGGGATAAATTTCATAGAATCCGGATTGAATCCTTTCGGATAGATAGTATCCAATACAGCTACCCACATAGTGTCACGTTTGAAGTTTTCAAGTCCCCATTTCTTAACTTCGTCATATCTGCCGGTCTTCTTAGCTTTTTCGATGATCGACATTGCTTTCTTTTCAGTTAATCCGTCTTCCAACTGCTTGTCTGTCAATTGTCCGATTTTCATAACGAACGGCAACTTCTGATTCTTAACGAAGTCAATCAATGTGTCCAATTTAGGAGCATACATTCCGTGGTGAAGCATACGGTATTCCTGCTGTGCTTTACGGATGTCAATTAGACGGGCAATGACTGCTTTTTCTCTGTCTTTTTTTGCGTTTTCAAAATTGATAGGACCCATGATGCTGTTGTAGCAGATGTAAATCAGTGCAGCAGCACAGAGCACTAATACAATATTAAATACTGTTTTCATGATAAATTATGTTTTTAGTTGTTATATTCGCATCGCAAAAATAGAATAAATTAATTTAAATACGATAGTTCCAGGAACTTTTTTCTCGTACAAAAATGATAAATAACTATTTAGAAAGGCAAATTAAGGAAAATTTTCCTTATGAACCAACTTTAGAGCAGGAAATTGCTGTAAAATCTCTTTCAGAGTTTCTTCTGTCTACCTTGGCGGATGAAGTTTTCATCCTCAGAGGCTATGCCGGTACTGGTAAAACATCTCTAGTAGGGGCATTGGTGAAAACGATGAACCAGTTGCAGCAAAAGTCTGTTTTACTGGCTCCAACGGGACGTGCGGCAAAAGTTTTTTCGGCCTATGCGGGACATTCTGCCTTTACTATCCATAAGAAAATATATAGACAACAGTCTTTTTCTAATGAAATCAGTAATTTTTCGATTAATGACAATCTTGCTACAAATACTTTGTTTATTGTTGATGAGGCTTCGATGATTTCTAATGAAGGGTTGTCGGGCAGTGTATTCGGTACGGGACGTTTGTTGGATGACTTGGTGCAGTTCGTGTATTCGGGACAAGGTTGCCGTCTTTTGTTAATGGGAGATACGGCACAACTTCCGCCGGTGGGAGAGGAGTTAAGTCCCGCGTTGTTTGCCGATGCATTGAAAGGATATGGACTTGAAGTTCGTGAGGTCGATCTGACTCAAGTAGTTCGTCAGGTGCAACAATCCGGCATCTTGTGGAATGCGACTCAATTGCGGCAATTGATAGCAGCAGATGAATGCTATTCGTTACCAAAGATAAAAGTGACCGGCTTTCCGGATATACAAGTCGTTCCGGGAGTAGAATTGATAGAAAAGCTGACCGATTGTTATGACCATGACGGAATGGATGAGACGATTGTGATTTGTCGCTCTAATAAACGCGCGAACTTATATAATAATGGAATACGTGCGCAGATACTTTGGCGGGAAGATGAATTGAATTCCGGAGATATGTTAATGGTAGCCAAGAATAATTATTATTGGACGGAGAAATATAAAGAAATGGATTTCATAGCCAACGGAGAGATTGCAATTGTTCGCCGTGTCCGTCGTACCCGTGAAATGTACGGCTTCCGTTTTGCGGAAGTCACTCTCAGATTTCCCGATCAGAATGATTTTGAATTGGATGCTAATTTGTTGTTGGATACTCTACATTCAGATTCGCCTGCATTACCGAAAGCGGATAATGACCGGTTATTTTACACAGTGCTGGAAGATTATATCGATATTCCCAATAAACGTGACCGGATGAAGAAGATGAAAGCTGACCCACATTATAATGCGTTACAAGTGAAGTATGCGTATGCGGTCACTTGTCATAAGGCACAAGGTGGCCAGTGGCAGAATGTGTTCCTGGATCAGGGATATATGACGGATGAATACTTGACTCCCGATTACTTTCGTTGGTTGTATACGGCGTTTACTCGTGCGACGAAGACGTTGTATTTGGTGAATTATCCGAAAGAACAAGTGGAGTGATTTAGTTGAAAAAAACAGTAGATTAAAGGAGAAGTTCCCAATCTACTGTTTTTCTGATTCTATCTAAGAAGACAAGTTCCTGTCATTAGATTTTTTCAGGCTTTGGCACAAAGAGTTTTAGCACTTTGTTAGTGACTGATTATCGGAAGTTGTTTGGCTGTACACGTTGACCATTGTCATTATTTGTATCTGCCACATCCCACCAGATTTTCGTTCCCTGGTTGTCGCCCATCGGCCGGTTGGGGTTAAAGGATTCACTTTGAGGGTATTTGATCCGTTTGATGAACTTACCTTCAGGCACGTCACCGTCCGAGTTGTTTTCTTCGATATTCAGCAATTCAGGATAATCTGTACGGCGGAATTCTGCCCAACCTTCATTGCCGTTCGGGAAGATCGAAATCCATTTTTGGGTGATGATCTCTTTCAAGGCTTTCTCCTTGTCACTTCCGGATACATCTTGTTTGTTCTTCAATCCGTCAATATAGGCTTGTTTTTTAGCCTCATCAATATTATAGTAATCCATGGACGCTCTAATTCCGTCAATATAATATTGCTCAACTGAGCCTGTCGTCCAATTTCTGAGAGCAGCTTCTGCCAACATGAACCGACTCTCCGCATAGCTCATCCAAACCAGTTCGCGAGCTTCGCTAAACCAATAGTTATCATCTAAATTATTATGATCCGAACTTATCAGTTTATTACATCTTACAGGAGAGTAACTTTTTGTCGCATCCTCTCCTTGTACATCCATATTACCAATCGGACATCCGGCAAAGTCCTTATTGCTTTCTTTGGCTTCCTTAAGATCTGAAAATGGACTTGGGCGCCACCACAGTATTTCGCATCGGGGATCTAATACTTCAGATTCATTTTTATAGGCCTTTTCCAAATCTTTCGACATAACCATTTGCGCTCCCCAACCGAATATCAGCGCATGGATATTTTCAGATCCGCCGCCTCCTTCACCACCTTTGTCGATAGGGGCAACTTTCGGTACAGTTCTCATGTTGTCTGCATTGCTTTGCATCAAACCATAAGTACTCTCGATTGCTTTTTTCCCTTCTTCTTGGGCACGATCCGGATCGACATTTGAAATACGAAGCGCCAGACGCAAACGTAAAGTATTGGCAAAGCGTAACCATTTGTTGATGTCGCCTCCATAGCAACGGTCATTACTTCCTTTTCCTTCTCCCCAGTTCAAACCTTTGTCGGGTTTGATGTTGGTGATAGCTTCATCCAGCAGTTTGAACATAGCATCGTACACATCCTTTTGGCTGGTATATGAAATATACTGTGTCGGGGGTAACATTCCTTTTATGTAGTACGACAATGGAATATCACCGTATGTATCTGTCTGCATAGAAATGAGGAATGCATAATAAATACGGGTTACGTAGAACTCGTTCCAGTATTTGTCTTTATTGACGAAATGACAGACTTTGATAATTTGTGCATATTCGTTTGCAGTACGGTCATTATAGAAATGATCCCATCTGTTTCTGGACCAGTCGTCAGTATATACGTATGTGCAGGCTTTTTCATGGAAACCGGCAGATGTATTTGCCATATAGCCGGCATAAATGTCATGAGTTAAGTTGGTGGTTACCTGATAATCATTGTAAGGTCCCTCATTCGTTAGATTACGGAACAAACTACCAATTGAAGTTTCTGCTTCTTTTAATGCTTTTATATCAGCTTCAGGCAGTTCATAATCAATATCAATGCCTTCAGGACTTACATCGGTATTAGAAGTACCCGGTGAATAAGGAGGTTCGTACGGGTTGGTGTTCATTTCATCAAAATCTGAGCAAGCTGCTAGAGCAAGTAGAGATGCGAATGCAAGTGTTTTATAATAGAATTTCATAACTTCTTTTTATGTTTAGATTAGAAACCAAGATTAATAGAAAGACCGAATGTACGTGTGTAAGGAACAGACATATAATCGATAGCTTGAGAGAACATACTTGTGTCATAACCTCCTTCGGGACTTGTTCTCGGTGTATGTTTCATCAGGTAAGCCAAGTTACGGGCAACGAATGCTACGTTCAGTGAAGTTAAAGGAGTCTTCTTCAGTATGGATTTCGGGAAAGAATAACCTAATGACAATTCTTTCAATTTGATGAATGAAGCATCGTATACGAATTCTTCGGCCATACCACTCATTGATGTGTAATACCTTTGAGCGTTCATAGCTGTTGAGTTTACAGTACCGTCGGCGGTCACACCCGGAGCAACGATTTTCCAGCCATTCTCTGCATTACCACGATTAGCGGTGCGTGCTGCCAATCCTGTGCTGGTTGCCATTGCCTCGGATACAGAAACAATGTCACCACCAAATTTCATATCGAACAATGCAGAAAGAGTAAATCCTTTGTAGGTGAATGATGGAGAAACGGACATTAATAAGTCCGGTTCAATATTACCGATCGGATGATCCAATGTGTATTGGAAAGCGTCTTCACCGGAGACCTTGGTCGGACGACCTTGTTTATTAACTATCATATTACCGTTTTCATCACGCTTGTACAGGTTTTTGGCATAAATTTCACCCAAGCGGTGTCCTACGCGTGTACCGACATTGATTGGGAAATTTGCATCTCCATTGAAGAAGAGATAATCAACGCCATCTGCCAGTTCTTTTACTTTAGATACATTCCTGGATAAGTTGATATTCAAATCGAACGTGAAATCTTTCGTTTGTACAGGAGTAGAATATAGCATGAATTCGAATCCTTGGTTGACAATTAAACCGGAGTTAATCATTTTACCACCACTCCAAGGAGCCGGTGCAGGGACTTTCATGATCTGGTTCTTGGTACGGCTGTTGTAATAAGTGAAGTCGAATCCCAGACGATTATTGAGGAATTTCATATCCAAACCGGCTTCATACGAGGAGGAAATCTCCGGCTTCAACTGGTCATTCTTTTTAATATCAGATTTTGTGATATTGAGCACTCCGTTGCTGAATGCATAGCTCAATGTATTATACAGGTTGTATGGTTCTGTATCTTTACCTACTTGTGCGGCAGATAGGCGAACTTTGGCAAATGTGAGCCATGAAGGTAATGTCTTGTCTAATGAACGAAGAAAATCTGTTATGATGAAACTTAAGTTTGCAGATGGATAGAAGAATGAACGGTTGCTGGAGGGTAATGTGGACGACCAGTCGTTACGTGCAGTCAAGTCCATTGACAAATACTCTTTCCATGCAAGTTGTGCAGATGCAAATACAGAGTTGGTAGCGCGTTCGTGTCCAGCTTCAGCAGCACTGTTCAGAATATTTGCGGCATTGAATATCCATTGGTTCTTGTTCACCATGTCTTTTGTTTCAGCCGACAAGGTCTCAAATTTCTGATACATGAAGTTGGCACCTACTGTGTAGCCGATACGGAAATTTTCTCCGATACGGTTGTCTCCGGCAAGGATAAATTCTGCATTTGACTCAAAGAAGTTTTCCTCACTGCGGCTCATACGGTCATCGGTAATGTTTTCAATAGTTTTACCGATACCGTTCGATAAGTCGGTGCTTTGAACACGTGTACGGTAATAGTCGAATGCATATTTGGCGCTAAAGTGTAACCAGTCGGTAAAGTTGATTTTTGCGTTGTAGTATCCGAAAGCTCTCCAACGTTCGTCAGAATTATGGCGCTGGTCTTGTACGTAATATGGATTTTCCAATCCGGGGTTCGGGCCTGCCCAATTCACGTGTGCGGAGTTTTCTGTTGAATAATTCTTTAAATCATCCAAAGACACGTTGTGCGGAATACCGATTAACTGTGCAATAACTCCATAACTTCCGAAATAGGGACGATCTTCTGCCTTGGTTCGTGATAAGGAGACTTTTCCTTCCATAGAGAGATATTGGTTCATTTCTGCACCGGCGTTCAGGTCAATATTTATCTTATCCAATTTCTCGTTCGGGAATAAACCTTTATTGTTAGAACTGCCGAAAGATGCACGGAAATGAGACTTGTCGGTTACATTACTGATAGACACATTATGGTTGTGGGCAAAACCGGTGTTGAAATAATCTTCCAGTTTGTTTCCATACTTAGAATAAGCACGTTGTTCTCCGTTCCAGGCTTCTACCATGTGTCCATCCAATTCGCTACCCCAACTACTGCTCGCAGCCTTATTGTAAACACCGTCTGTTCCTTGACCGTAGCGTTCCTGCATTTTCAGTGTTTCAGCTACTGTGCTCCATGTGAAGTTCCCGCTATAACGAACACCGAATCCTTCTTTTTTTGAACCTTTTTTGGTTGTTATCAGGATGACACCATTACCGGCACGTGAACCGTAGAGAGCGGCAGCATTCGGACCTTTCAGTACAGAAATGGTTTCGATGTCATCGGGATTAATGTCGACAGAGGCACCGCCACGGTCTACACCGCCATAGTAAGAAGCGTCAGAACTGTTGTTGTCGCTGAAAGGCACACCATCGATAATCCATAAAGGTTGGTTATTGTCTGATAAGGAGGAATTACCACGAATCGTAATCTTGGTGGAACCTCCCAAACCTGTACCTGCCGTATTCATCTGAAGACCTGCCACTTTTCCTTGCAAAGCGCTTGTCACAGAAGGATCTCCGGTCTTGTTCAGCTGGTCGCTTTTTATTTCCTGAACTGCATATCCCAGCATTTTCTTTTCGCGTTTGATACCTAATGCGGTAACGACGACTTCATCGATAACTTGAGTATCGTCCGACATCGTGACATTGAGAGTCGGTTTGTTGCCCGGAATCTCTAATGTCTTATATCCTATATAGGAAAATACCAATACAGGTTGTTCACCGCTGACCTTGAGGGTATAATTGCCATCCATATCTGTAATGGTACCATTACTTGTTCCTTTTTGCAGGATACTGACACCAATCAGCATTTCTCCTTTAGTATCGATGACTTGTCCGGTAATCGTGTGTTCCTGGCCAACTTGTTGTTGGTTGGTTTGCTGTGCATTTTTTTCTGACAGGTATACAATATTGTCTTCTACCTTGTACGAAATGCTTGTTCCGCTCAGAAGAGAGTTGAGGACTTGTTCTAAAGAAGCGTCTTTTACATTCACTGCCTCTACTTGGGTGGCAGATAACTTGTCGTTATAAAAGAATTGATACTTAGACTGGGACTGTATCTGTTTAATAACAGTTCCTAAGTTTGTGCGTGTAGTTGATAATGTCAACTGTGCGGTAGCCCATTGTAATGGGATTGCCATGAAAATTAAAACCAATAAAGCTCGAAGTAAGTTCGACTTTTGAATAGAATGATTGCTTTCCATACATTTAATTTAATGGTTGTATAAAAATTATTGAACTAATAAAAGAAGTCTTATTTTCTTCTTTTATAAATAAAACAATGCTAACGCAATAAACACTTAGTCTAATTTATCTTTTTTTCTTTATATAATTAAGAGTATTATGATTTCGTGTGTAAATCCCTTTGTACTATCATTGCAGTGCTTCTCATTTAAGAGTTGTGACATGGGCTTGGCACAGTTGTGCCACCACGGTGTCATTGTTGTGACAAGCCCGTGGCACAGTTGTGCCAATGCTGTGTTGCAGTTATGTCAATTGAGAGACCGGATTACCAGTCATAGTCTTCAACGTATGCATCAAATTCTTGTGTGGTGGTAACTCCGCAGTTTCTGAGGATATTCAGTATATGCTGTTGTTCGGAAGGAGAGAGTAAACGTTCGCCTTTACGGGCACGATAGTAGGTTCTACGTCCTAAATAGTTCATTAGGTGTAGGATAACGGTTTGCATTTGTTTATAAGGTAGATTCTCTAAGATTCCGATGAATCCTTGGGCGTATCGTACTTTTGTACTGGAACGGTAATGGGGACAGCCGCCTTTCACGGTAGACAGATATTTGGGACTGATGATAATCCAGTGCTCTATGTTTTCCGGTACGCTTTGTTCTGTAAGTTGTCTTAGGCAGGTACCTGCTTGGGGGCATTGTCGGTTAAGGCACATCGAATATTGATAAGGGACTTTTGCAAAGTCAATTTTTTCTTCCATGATTTGTAGATGTTTGTTGAGCAAAAGTAGTGAAAACTTATTGAAAAATAGCCTGAAAGCAAAGAAGTTTACTTTCAGACTACCACTTTTAGTCGAAATCTCAATGAATAGCCGCTTTCAGAAGTGAACTGAAGGACAGCAATTGAAATAGCGGCACACTATTGAATAAAGGATTATTGCTCTTTAGAGAAAGAATAAGGCATATCTTCTTCTTTCGTACCTCTGTTCATATTCGGTTGATTACTCATATCTACTTTGATGATACCACCTTTGAATAATTCTTCGTGGCGAAGATAATTTTTAGTATAGTCAGTGCCGTTTACGTTCATCGAATTGACATAGAAGTTCTTTTTACTGTTGTTCGGGGCATCAATCACCAAACTGTTGCCATTCTCAAAATGAAGTGTGGCTTTCTTGAATAAAGGAGCGCCTACGATATATTCATCCGTTCCCGGACAAACAGGATAGAAACCTAATGCAGAGAATACATACCAGGCGGAAGTTTGTCCGTTGTCTTCGTCACCGCAATAACCGTCAGGCCCCGGAGTGTACATTCTGTCCATGACTTGGCGCAACCAGTACTGGGCTTTCCAGGGCTGGCCTGCATAATCATATAAATAAATCATGTGCTGGATAGGCTGATTGCCGTGTGCATAATTACCCATATTCATAACGGTCATTTCGCGAATTTCATGAATCACCTGTCCGTAGTAACTGTCATCGAATACGGGAGGTACAGCAAAAACGGAGTCCATCATAGTGACGAACATCTCTTTTCCGCCCATTAAGTCGATTAGTCCTTGCGGATCATGGAACACAGACCAGGTGTAGTGCCAGCTATTTCCTTCTGTAAAGGCATCGCCCCATTTCAATGGAGAGAATGGTGACTGGAATGTACCGTCTTCATTGCGTCCGCGCATTAATTTAGACTCCTTGTCGAAGAGATTTTTGTAATTCATGGCACGCTTTGCAAAAAGATTGATCTCTTTTTTCGGGCGTTTCAGTTCTTTAGCCAGTTTGTAGATACACCAGTCGTCGTATGCATATTCCAGTGTACGTGCTGCATTCTCGTTGATTTTCACATCGTATGGTACATATCCCAGCTTGTTATAATATTCATGTCCCAAGCGTCCTGTTGAAGATACTTCAGGATGTACATTCTCTGTTCCATGCAGCAATCCTTCATACAGCGTTTTTATATCGTCCACTTTCACGCCTTTCATGTAAGCATCTACCAGAACAGAAGCCGAATTATTGCCTACCATACATCCTCTGTGTCCCGGACTTGCCCATTCGGGGAAGAACCCGCTTTCTTTATATGTATTGATAAGCCCTTCCTGCATCTCCTTGTTAACCGAAGGATACATCAGATTTAGTAACGGGAACAGACATCGGAACGTATCCCAAAAACCTGTGTCGGTATACATATATCCCGGCAATACTTGTCCGTTGTATGGACTGTAATGAATCGGCCGGCCGTTCGCGTCCAGTTCGTAGAACTTGCGCGGGAACAGGAGTGAACGGTATAAACAGGAATAGAATGTACGATATTGGTCCAGATTGCCGCCTTCCACTTCAATTTTTCCTAATACCTGGTTCCATGCTTCTTTTCCTTTCTTGGCTACTTGCTCGATATTGTCCTTGCCCAGTTCTTTCATGTTGACAGCCGCCTGTTCGAAGCTGATAAAAGAAGAAGCAATCCTTGCGTGCACCTGTTCGCCCTTATGTGTCCGGAAACCGATAATAGCTCCGGCATGGTCAGTTGTTTGTTCGGTAACGTTTTCTTGAAGATTGCCATTGGCTACTGTTGCTTTGTATGTGAAAGGCTTGTCGAACTCGATGATAAAGTAATTCTTGAAGTTTTCGGGAACTCCTCCGCTATTGCGGGTGGTATAGCCGATAATCTTGTTTTCCTCCGGAATCACTTTGACATACGAGCCTTTGTCGAAAGCGTCCACTATGATATAAGAATGTTCATTTTCCGGAAAAGTGAAGCGGAAAAGGACAGCGCGTTCCGTCGGGGCCATTTCCGTCACGACGTCATGTTCGGCGAGATATACTTTATAATAATAAGGAGTGGCGATCTCCCCTTTGTGGGCAAACCAGCTTGCGCGCTTTTCTTCGTTAAACTCCGGTTTGCCTACTACGGGCATGATAGAGAACTGTCCGTAGTCGTTAATCCACGGACTGGGTTGATGCGTCTGCTTGAAACCGCGAATCTTGTTAGCGGTATAAGTGTATTGCCAGCCGTCACCCATTTTTCCTGTCTGCGGAGTCCAGAAGTTCATCCCCCAGGGACGGGCAATGGCCGGATAAGTATTACCTGTTGATAATTCGAAAGTAGACTGGGAACCCATTAGCGGGTTGACATACTGTGTCCGGTCTTTGGCTTTGGCAAAGAATGTGCAAGCAAGTACACAAACTATTATTAATAGTCTTTTCATGGCGTATATGTTTTAATAGTAAGCAATCAAACGTATTATCTCACTCCCCATTTTGTGGGTTGGGCGGTCATTTTGATTTCCATTGTTCCTCCGTTTGCAATATCCTGATGATGGAAGAATGGGGTATTCAACGGTTGGCCGTTCAGTGTTACGCTTTCAATATATTTGTTCTTCTTTTCGTTGTTTTTTACTACGATACTGAATGTCTTTTCTTCGGGCAGATTAATAACTGCCTTGTCGAAGGCGGGACGTCCGATAGAATATATCGGTTTGCCGGGACATACCTGATAGAATCCCATAGAATTGAGTATATACCAGGCAGACATTTGTCCGCAGTCTTCATTACCTGACAGTCCGTCTGTACTGTTGGCATATTGGCTTTGATAAACACTGTCTACCAGTTCCTGTGTTCTCCACGGGCGGTTGACGTAGTTGTACAGGTGAATGACGTGATGACTCGGTTCATTGCCGTGCGCATATTGTCCGATAAGGCCGCTGATGTCTGACGAAATCATTTCTCCTTCGAGTGATGAATCTACCGTAAACAGTGAGTCGAGTTTTTGTACAAAAGCGTCTTCACCTCCCATTAGATTAACCAATCCATCTACATCGTGAGGTACAAACCAAGTCCATTGCCAAGCTGTTCCTTCGCAATAATCATCGCTGCGGTGAGTAGAGGCACGTGGGTTGAACGGGGTACGCCATTCACCTTTTGAATCCAGTCCGCGCATGAAGCGGGTAGATTTGTCGAAATAAAACTCGTAGGCTTTGGCAAAACGTTCGTATTTGGCTTTTGTTTCAAAGTCGCTCATTGCTTCAGCGAAGATAGAAATACACCAGTCGTCGTATGCATATTCCAACGCTTTGGCTACCGATTCATTTTCACGGTCACAAGGAATGTAGCCGATTGCGTTCTTGTAATATTTGGCTTTCGGCATAAGGTGGGGTAACACCAGGGCCGGGCATTTAATACCGGTAGTGTCATATTCCGCAGCGCGCAGAGATGCTTTGTATGCTTCTTTGGCATCAAAATTACGGTAACCTTTCATATATGCATCCACGATGACCGGAACGGCATGATAACCAATCATAGTACCGGTATAGTTGGAGCCCAGATCCCACATCGGGTATATTCCGCCTTCCTGATGTTTTTTGATGAGCGAATTGATAAACTGATTGTTCAGATCCGGGTCGATAATTGTCATTAACGGATGCAGTGCACGGAAGGTGTCCCATAAAGAGAATACAGTATACAGGGGATTGATTGTATCTCCCTGATGTACTTCGAGATCCATTCCCAGGTAACGTCCATCTGCGTCCGTGAACAGGTTCGGACTGATAGCCGTATGATATAGAGCGGTGTAGAAGATCGTTTTGTCGTCCTTGTCGGGAGTCGTAATATCTATCTTTGACAGATACTGATTCCAAGCGGAGCGTGCATTCTTGCGCACTTTATCGAAATCCCAGCCGGGTATCTCCGATTCTACATTCTTGCGTGCACCGGCTATGTCGACGGCAGATATACCTACTTTAACCAGTACTTGTTCATCTTTGGTGGTATTAAAGTGTAATAAAACTTTGCAGACAGGAAGCCGCTTACCGTTATCCATAGTGATGGAATCGGTCACCAACGTATAAGAGAACGGTTTGGAGAACTTGGCATAGAAATTAATATATTGGTCGAAAGCCCAATAAGTTGTTTTCTTATGTCCGCAGATTTCCGTGTCGCTGATAACCTCGATCCCCATGTCGGAATTAGTCTGCCGTTGCAGGCTGTAATCCAAGTCAAGAATAAATCCGGCTTCGGAACTTTCGGGGAAGGTGTAGCGATGGATAGCGCCACGTTTGGTAGCCGATATCTCGGCTTTTACCTGATAAGTGTCCAGAAAAACGGAATAATATCCCGGTTCTGCCGTTTCATTCTCGTGCGAGAAGGCGGAGGAATACGCTAATTGCTGACTTTGCGGATCAGTGGTCTGATATCGCTGTTCGCCGACAGTCGGCATGAGTAGTACGTCGCCGTAGTCACAACATCCTGTGCCACTGACGTGCGTGTGTGAGAATCCGTTAATGGTAGAGTCTTCATAATAATAGCCTGAACAGGCATCCCAGCCATCAATCCGGGTATCCGGGCTTGGCTGGATCATTCCGTGCGGAACTACTGCTCCGGGAAACGTATGCCCGTGTCCGCCGGTACCGATAAAGGGATTGACAAAAACGCTATAATCTTTCTCATTAGTGGGAGCTGTACAGGAGTTGAGTGCGAAGAATCCTCCTAAACATCCTACTATTAGGAATGTTTTTAGTTTCATGGTAGTAATAGCTTTTAGTTTTGCCGAAAGCAATCCCTTTATTTCGGGGAAATAAAGATATTGCTTCCTACAATTTTATAATCAATAGGTATAGAGTTTTGTAATGACGTTAGCACAGAATCGATCGTCGACTTTCTTCTCAGTACACCGGAGTAAGTCTTATCCGCCCGGATGTCCGGTGACAGGATAATCTTCACGTCATAAAAACGTTCCAGTGCTTTCGTAATGGTAAAGATATCGGCCTTTTGGAATGGAATCAGGTTGTCGTGCCATACGGCGTCCAACTTAGCATCCACCTGTTTCACAGTCAACCGTCCACTTTTTTTGTTTAACTCGGCACGTTGGCCGGGGGCGAGAATAATCTGCCCTTCCTCCTTATTGCCTTTCACTTCAATTTCACCTTCAATCAGTGTTGCTTCCGCTACCCGGCAACTCTTATCGGATTTAAAGTTGAATGTGGTTCCCAATACACGTACACGCATAGCGTCGCTTTGTACGGTAAATGGTTTATGACGGTTCTTTGTTACCTCAAAATAGGCTTCTCCTTCCAGATAGACATTACGTTCTTTTTCAGAAAACTCGCGTGGATACTTTAAGGTCGCAAGGTTGTTCAGCCAGACTCTGGTACCGTCCGGTAGAACCACTTCCTTTACGATACCTTCGTTGGCAACGGCGACCATTAATTGCTGGTCTGCCCCGTTATGATAGAACCAGTACCCGGCTCCGCCTCCCATAAGAAGAATGACGGCAATAACGGCAGCATATCTCATCCAACGATGCATACGCAGTAGTTTGGCCTGTTTCCCTTTTGCTTCATCCAACTTTTTGTATAACAGCTTTTCAGCATGAGCTATCCGTTGTTCGTCGGCATATCGGTCGAATTTACCCAAATGATAAATTTCTTCCATGCGAAAGAGTTGACGGGCATTTTCTTCCGATTCTTTCATCCAAGCATTTACTTCGATGATTTCTTCTTCCGAGCATTGCCCAGTCAAATATTTATTCATTATGTCTTCACTTAGATTTCTCATTTTCTTTTCCTTCATATAAATAATACAATTCAGAACCTAAAAACACTTAGCTTACTTGCACAAAAATAAGACTATAATGATCCAAAGAGGATCTAGACGACTGCGTAAGTACTTCAGTGCCTTGTACATATGTGCTTCTATCGTGCGTAGTGAAACCCCGAGGACATCGGCTATCTCTTTGTTTTTCATATCATGCAGATAGCTGAGTTTGAAAACTTCTTTGCACTTGTCCGGAAGTTCGTTGATTGCATCGTAGATTTCTTTCCGTAGTTCCCGGTCTTCAATCCTCCGGATCACTTCGTTGTTGTCCGGTTGATAGAATTCGGCACGCCTTTGGTTGATTTCTTCCATGGCGGCGCAGTAGCCGTCTTCCACATTGCGATGTTTCAGGACGTTGAGAGCACGGGTGTAAACGGCACGATAGAGAAAGGCTTGGATCTGATCTCCTATCTCTATGGTGTCTTTCCGCTTCCATAATTCTACAAATACATCCTGCACTACGTCCTCCGCTTCTTCCTCACCCACCAGACGGGTGGCGTAGAAAATCAGGTTGGGATAGTATCTGCGGAACAGTGCTTTATAAGTAATATCGAAGTTTTCGTTCATGCTCTCGGTCAGTTAAGTTTGGTTTTATTTATGGATTCTTTTCTTCGAATATGACGCCTATTGCTTTAGGGGTGTTACTCATTTCGAATTCCACAGTAGCTCCGCTCATGATCTGTTCATGGGTGAGATAAGTCTTATCGTAAGGTTGGCCGTCCACTTTGATTGACTGGATATAGATATTTTCTTTGTTTACGTTCGGAGCGAGTACTGTAAAAGTCTTGCCATTGGCGAGATGCAGCTTGATTTCCGGAAATAGGGGAGTGCCTATTTCATATCTTCCGCTGACCGGATTTACAGGATAGAATCCCATAGCACTGAATACGTACCATGCCGACATCTGTCCGCAGTCTTCATTGCCGCAAAGGCCGGCCGGTTCGTTCTTGTAGAGCTCATTCATTACTTTTGCCACGTAATATTGAGTCCGGTCATTGAATCCTATCGAATTGAACAGGTAGATAACGTGGTGGCTCGGTTCGTTGCCGTGCGCGTATTGACCGATCATTCCTGTGCTGAAAAGTGGGAGCTCGTCATCTTCGGACGGATGATAGGTAAACATACTATCCAGCTTTTCCGCAAACCGGTTTTTGCCTCCTACGAGATTGACCAGTCCGTCAACATCATGCTGTACAGACCAGAAATATTGCCATCCGTTGCTTTCGCAAATATGCGGAGTATAGTCGTCTGCTTTGAAATCTTTGATAAAGACGCCTTTGTCATCACGCGGTTGCATGAATGAAGTGGCCGGGTTATAGACATTCTTGTAGTTTTGCGAACGTTTATAGAATTCGTCTGCAATATCTTTCTTGCCCATTTTCTGTGCCATTTCGGCGATGCAGTAGTCATCGAAAGCATATTCCAGTGTTTTGGATAACGACCAGTTTTCTGCGTTATAGCTATCCGTCACGTTATAAGGTATATATCCTAATTTTTTGTAAAGCCCGATGCCCCGGTAATTGTCCAGGTTGGCAGTTGCTACGCAGGCAGCCAGTGCCTTTTCCGCATCAAAGTCTCCGATTCCTTTCAGATAAGCGTCTGCAATCACCGGAACAGCGTGGTAACCGATCATCATGTCCGTTTCGCTGCCGTAGAAGTTCCATACCGGCAGACGTCCGTTCTGTTCGTAGAAAGCGATGAAGGATTTCACCATATCGTTGACACGCTCCGGTTCGGTGTAGGTAAAAAGCGGGTGAGCGGCACGGTACGTGTCCCATAAGGAGAAAGTGCTGTAATTTACCCAACCGTCGGCTTGGTGTACTTTCTTGTCGGGACCGTAATAAGCTCCATCCACATCACTATAAATTGTCGGGGCGATCATTGAATGATAGATAGCTGTGTAGAAGTTCACTTTATCATCTTCGTTGTCACTTTTTACTTCAATCTTTCCGAGTTGGCGGTTCCAGTTAGCTTTGGTTGCAGCCAGATATTTGTCGAAGTTGTTTTCGGGGACTTCAGCTTGCAGGTTCTTGGCAGCTCCTTCCATGCTGACGCCGGAAATGGCTGTGCTGACAAGTATCTGCTCGCCTTCTTGAGTGTTGAAGTCGAAGCGTGCGATAGTAGCTGTGCCGATACGTTTGTTCTCTTTGACAATAGCCATTGTATCCAGTTCTATTTTCTCGAAAGGCTTGGAGAAGCGGGTACGGAAGTAGATGTGCTGATCTCGTGCCCAGCCGTCAGAGAAACGGTAACCTTGGATAGTGACGGAGTCTATCACCTCAATGTGAGAGTCGTTGGTAAAGTCCCAATTCATCGCTTTCTTCAAGTTCAGGAAGATAGCGGATTGAGCTTCGGGAAAGGTATACCGTTGGATACCGCAGCGTTCGGTTGCCGTCAATTCGACGTTGATATTATAATCGGTCAGGCGTACCTGATAATAGCCTGCATAGGCGCTTTCGTCATCGTGGGAGAACTTGGAGTGAATGCCCAGTGGAGCTTCTGCTTCTTTGTAAGGCAGCGTGACAGGCATAAAAGAGATATCATACAGATCTCCAGCTCCGGTACCGGAGAGGTGCGTGTGGCTGAATCCGGCAATCGTACTGTCCGGGTAAAAATATCCGGAGATGCGGTCCCAGCCGGGGAGTCCGTTATCCGGACTAAGTTGTACCATTCCAAATGGCGCTTGTGCGCCCGGATAAGTGTTTCCGGTGAAGTCTGTTCCTATAAATGGATTTACATAAGATGTGTAATCTATTTCATGTTTCTCTTGTGTAGGGGTACAAGAAATCAGCATGCAGATTAACAGCAGGCATAGACAAGTGGGTGTTCTCATCGTTCTTTGGGTATTAGTGATTATTTATTTTATTTATTTGAAGGATAAGAAAAATAATTAATCTGCGTGCAAAGGTAGAAAAAAACTGTGACAACCCTATATTATATACGCAATATTTTTAAAGTGAGGAAGATAGACTTTATAATTGTGTTTGTGCTTCCCGATATCGGAGATGTCCCTCACTGGCGTCGGAGACCGAGCCCTTGGTATCTTGATTCAAACCTTCTCTGCGTCCGGATTTGGATATAAAAAATAGAGTGTGTCTCACAGTAATTCCTACCTTAAGACACACTCTATTTATTTTATTTATTTACTTACTCTTAGATTCCTGCAAGTTCGAGTACTTTTTCAACTGCTGTCGGTAACCCGTCAGCGTTTTTGCCTCCGGCTGTTGCAAAGTGAGGCTGGCCGCCGCCGCCACCTTGAATCAGTTTGGCAGCTTCTTTCACCAGATTACCTGCTTTCAGACCACCGGCTACGAGGTTATCGCTAATCATAACTGTCAACATCGGTTTGCCTGCATCCGTACTTCCGGCTACGAAGAATAAGTTTTCTGTAATTTCGCCACGAAGCTGGAAAGCAATATTCTTCACCACTTCTGCGGGTAGAGGAGCACAGAACTTGATTACTTTGATGCCATGAATTTCCTGTATATTCTTCAACAGTCTTTCTTTCAAGGCCGCTTCTTTTTCTTTCATGAAATCTTCCACTTGTTTCTTCAAACCGGCATTCTCTTCAAGATATTTGCGGATAGCAATTCCCAAGTCAGGAGTGTTGTTGAAGAGTGCCTTCAGATCGCTGAGCGTATCCTGGATAGTATCCAACATTTCTTCTACACGTGCACCTGTGTAAGCTTCGATACGACGGACACCGGCAGCAACGGAACTTTCTGAGACAATCTTCACCATGCCGATGTTTCCTGTTGCGGCTACGTGTGTACCTCCACAAAACTCAATAGAAGAACCGAATTGAATCACACGTACTCTGTCACCGTATTTTTCGCCGAAAAGAGCGATAGCACCCAGCTCTTTTGCTTCTTCGATAGGAATGTTACGATATTCCTTCAAAGGAATATTGGCACGGATTCTTGCATTAACGATGTGTTCCACCTGGCGGATTTCTTCGTCTGTCACCTTCTGGAAGTGAGAGAAGTCGAAACGCAGTGAGTCCGGAGTGACCAATGAACCCTTTTGTTCGATGTGTTCGCCCAATACTTCGCGGAGAGCAGCGTCCAGCAAGTGAGTGGCCGAGTGGTTGGCTGCACAGGCAGCGCGTTTGTCGGTATTTACACAAGCCATGAACGGAGCTTCCGGGTGTTCCGGTAACTTTTTGGTAATATGTATCGGAAGATTGTTTTCTTTCTTGGTGTCGATTACTTCAATCGTTTCAAATTCGCTGACCAATACACCCGTGTCACCTACCTGGCCACCACTTTCTGCATAGAACGGTGTGTAGTCCAATACGATTTGATACAAAGTCTGGTTCTTTTGTTTGATCTGGCGATAACGGAGGATAGAGGCTTCATATTCGGTATAATCGTAACCTACAAATTCCGTTGTTCCTTCTTTCAGTGTAATCCAGTCGCCTGTCTCGATAGCGGCAGCGTTACGTGCACGCTGTTTCTGCTGTTGCATTTCCGCGTTGAATTCTTCGAGGTTTACAGTCATTCCGTTTTCGCGGAGAATCAGCTCTGTCAGGTCGAGCGGGAAACCGAATGTATCATATAAGGTGAAGGCATCTTTGCCGCTGATCTCTGTTTTTCCGGCAGCCTTGGTATCTTCCATTGTCTTGTCCAACAGACGGATTCCGGTTTCCAGTGTGCGGAGGAATGCTTCTTCTTCTTCTTTGATAACTTTCTCGATCAGGGTTTTCTGTGCTATCAATTCAGGATAAGCGTCTCCCATGTTATCAATCAATACCGGAAGCAACTTGTACATGAATGCTTGTTTTTGTCCGAGGAAAGTATATCCGTAACGAACAGCACGGCGGAGGATACGGCGAATTACATAACCCGCTTTTGCGTTAGAGGGCAATTGGCCGTCTGTGATAGAGAAAGCGATGGTGCGGATATGGTCGGCAATCACGCGCATAGCGATGTCCTGCTGTTTGTCTTTTCCGTATTCTGTGCCTGACATGACAGCAATCGCTTTCAGCATCGGTTGGAATACGTCCGTATCATAGTTGGACGTTTTGCCTTGCAGTGCCATACAGAGACGCTCAAATCCCATACCGGTGTCAATTACTTTTGCCGGAAGCGGTTCGAGGCTACTGTCTGCTTTGCGGTTATATTGCATAAATACAAGGTTCCAGATTTCAATTACCTGCGGGTGATCGTGGTTGACTAGATCACGACCGGAGATTTTTGCACGTTCTTCAGCAGGACGGAGGTCGATATGAATTTCGGAACAGGGTCCGCAAGGTCCTGTATCACCCATTTCCCAGAAGTTATCGTGTTTGTTGCCATTGATGATATGATCTTTCGGTAGGAATTGCTCCCAGTAAGAAGCGGCTTCGTCGTCACGGCTCAGTCCTTCTTCGGGGCTTCCTTCAAATACAGTGGCATAGAGATGTTCCGGATTCAGTTTCAGTACTTCTACCAGGTATTCCCATGCCCAGTTGATTGCTTCTTTTTTGAAGTAATCACCGAAGGACCAGTTGCCGAGCATTTCAAACATGGTGTGGTGGTACGTATCGTGTCCGACTTCTTCCAGGTCATTGTGCTTTCCGCTTACGCGCAGACATTTCTGAGAGTCCGCGACTCTTTGGTATTTCGCCGGGTGGTTACCCAAAATAATATCTTTAAACTGGTTCATACCCGCGTTGGTAAACATCAGGGTAGGGTCGTCTTTTATCACCATGGGAGCCGACGGAACGATGTGGTGTCCTTTCGACTCAAAGAAATTCTTGAATGAATCTCTGATTTCTTTTGCAGTCAACATATCTTCTATATATCTATCGTTGAGGTTAATATTCTCAAAAAACTGTGCAAAGATAGCTTGTTTTTATTACTTTTGCCGTATTAACAAGCGAAATATTTCCAAAAAGATGCGCAAAGTATACTATATCTATAATCCACAGACCCAGACTTATGACCGAATTTATCCTACTGTACGGCAGCGTGCGCTCAGTATCTTGCGCAGACTCTTTTACGGTATGGGGCTGGGAGCAGGCTGTTTCATCGTGTTGCTCTTTATCTTCGGTTCACCGTCAGAAAAGGAATTGCGAATAGAAAACAGTCGTTTACAGGCGCAATATAATGTACTTTCCCGCCGTTTGGATGACGCCATGGGGGTACTTCAGGATATTCAGCAGCGTGATGATAACTTGTACCGCGTGATTCTGCAAGCTGACCCGGTTTCTCCGGCTATTCGTCAGGCAGGATACGGAGGTACGAACCGTTATGAAGAACTTATGGACTTGGCCAATGCCAAGCTTGTCGTAAATACCACTCAAAAGTTGGATGTATTGTCCAAACGACTGTATATTCAATCCAAATCTTTTGATGATGTGGTGGATATGTGCAAGAACCATGACGAGATGTTGAAATGTATTCCGGCCATTCAGCCTATTTCCAATAAAGACCTTCGTCAGACCGCTTCCGGTTACGGAACGCGTATCGATCCGATTTATGGAACGACGAAGTTTCATTCCGGTATGGACTTTTCGGCTCATCCGGGGACAGATGTATATGCTACCGGAGATGGAACTGTCGTGAAAGTGGGATGGGAAACCGGATACGGTAATACGATTGAGATAGATCATGGCTTTGGATATATGACGCGCTATGCTCACTTGCAAGGTTTCAATACGAAAGTGGGTAAGAGGGTTGTACGTGGTGAAGTTATCGGAAAGGTGGGGAGTACGGGAAAGAGTACCGGACCGCATCTTCATTATGAAGTGCACGTGAAAGGTCAGGTGGTGAATCCTGTAAACTATTATTTCATGGATCTGAGTGCAGAAGATTATGAGAAGATGATACAGTTAGCTGCCAACCATGGTAAGGTGTTCGATTAAATTTTAAAGAAACAAAAGAATGCTATGCTCAATACGGATAAGGAATTAAAGCTGTATTATTCAATAGGTGAAGTGGCCGATATGTTTGGTGTCAATCAGTCTTTGCTCCGTTTCTGGGAAAAGGAGTTTCCACAGATCTCTCCCAAAACAACGGGAAGAGGGATACGCCAGTATCGCAAAGAAGATGTGGAGACGATCGGACTAATTTATCATTTGGTTAAGGAAAAAGGAATGACCCTTCCGGGTGCCAGACAGCGGTTGAAAGATAATAAAGAAGCTACTGTCCGCAATTATGAGATTGTGAACAGACTCAAAGCGATAAAGGATGAGTTGCTGGCAATCAAACGGGAACTCGACGGGCGGGAGTAAATTTTCTCGCCCCTACTTGCAAACATTTTAATTCGATGACTATTCTTCTACGCGGTTTACCTGCTTGATATTCTGAATCTTCTTCAGGTTGTTACAGATTGTCTTTACGTCTTCCACATCATGTACCCACAATTGTATCTTTCCTTCGAAGATGCCATCGTTGGTTTCGATTGTCAATTTGCGGATGTTGACATTCAGTTGTCGGGAGATAACTTGGGTTACTTCATTTAAAAGCCCCATACTGTCTATTCCTTTTATATATATATAGACGAGGAAGGAGAGTTCTTTGTGGGTATCCCATTCGGTAGCCAGAATACGGTTACCGTAACTGCTTTTCAGCTTGGCTGCAACCGGACATTGGCGTTTGTGGATAATAATCCGGTCGTTCTCATCGACATATCCCAAAACATCATCACCCGGAATGGGATGACAACATTCTGCCATGATATACTTCTTTTGAAGGCTTTCTTCCGTCAGTTTGAGTATTTGTTTCGGGTTAATTTTTTCTTTCTCTTGAGGTTGCTCTTTTTCTTCCGGCTTTTCTTTATTGGTATTGCCGAAAGAGAAAGTGAGGTATTTCTTCCAGTTGCTGGTTTGTTTTTCTTTCAGTTCGTTCTTGTCCACTTCTCCCAAAATGATAACCTTGCTGCCGATAGCTGCCAGCAGTTCCTCTTCGTTTTTGGCATTATGCAATTTACGCAATTTTTCAATCACGGAATCTTCCGGACGGATTTCCTCTTTTTTGAGAAATTCGCTAAGGATTTCTTCACCAAGCTTTTGGTTTACTTTGCGTTCTTTGCGCAGAATAGCGGCTATTTTGGCACGGGCACGGGCGGTTGTTGCAAACACCTCCCATTGCGGCTGTACACGTTGCGATTTAGATGTCAGAATCTCCACCTGGTCGCCACTTTGTAACTTGTGACTTAGTGGTACGAGTTTATGATTGACTTTGGCGCCGATACAATGGCTGCCGATATCAGTGTGCAGTGAGAAAGCAAAGTCCAGTGCTGTTGAATTTTGCGGCATCGTCTTTAACTCCCCTTTCGGTGTAAACACAAATATTTCGGAAGCAAAGAGGTTCAGTTTTATTGTATCCAGAAAGTCGATAGCGTCCGGTTGCGGATCATCCAGTATTTCCTTGATCGTTTTCAGCCATTTCTCTAATTCGCCTTCGTCCTCACTGCCGCCTCCCTCTTTATATTTCCAGTGAGCTGCGAAGCCTTGTTCGGCAACGTCGTTCATTCGTTCGCTGCGAATCTGAACTTCAATCCATTGCCCGTTGTTCCCCATCAGGGTAACGTGCAACGCCTGATAACCATTTGCCTTCGGATGACTTACCCAGTCACGGAGGCGGTCAGGATGAGGCTTGTATATTTTGGAGATAGAGACGTAGATATCGAAACAGTCGTTGAGTTCCTCCTCTATGTTGCGAGGCTCAAAAATAATACGGACGGCCAGTAAGTCGTAGATTTCTTCGAAAGGAACGTGCTTGGTCTGCATCTTGTTCCAGATTGAGTAGATTGATTTTACGCGGGCGAGAATCCGGTATTTCAATCCCATTTTATCGAGTTGTGTACGGATAGGAGCTGTGAAATCGTTGAATACCTTGTCGCGTTCGGCTGCTGTCGCATTCAACTTTTCTTCTATCTCGGCATATTCTTCGGGATGTTCGTATTTGAAACTTAGATTTTCGAGTTCGGTCTTTATTTTATAAAGCCCCAGACGGTTGGCAAGGGGAGCGTAGATATAAAGAGTTTCGCCGGCTATCTTGTATTGCTTGTTGGGCAACATGGAACCAAGGGTACGCATATTGTGCAGGCGGTCGGCTATTTTGATAAGGATCACCCGGATATCGTTCGACATGGTAAGCAATAACTTTTTGAAATTTTCTGCTTGTGCCGAGGCACGGTCGCCAAAGATACCTCCGGATATTTTAGTAAGTCCATCTACAATTTGGGCAATCTTTGGACCAAAGATGTTTTCGATATCTTCTACCGTATAATCGGTGTCTTCCACTACATCATGCAGTAACGCTGCACAAATAGAAGTCGATCCGAGACCGATTTCGTTGCATACGATACTCGCCACAGCAATCGGGTGCATAATATAGGGTTCGCCCGAACGGCGTTTGATTCCTTTGTGCGCCTGATTGGCAAAGTTGAAAGCCTTCGTAATGATTTCAACACGTTTGCGATGTTTTGTAGCGAGATAATCATTCAGCAGTTCGTGGAACGCCTGATTGATCATCTCTTCATCAGCTATTTCTTTGGGGGTCAGATTATCCATAATTGTTATCCTTTCACTTGCTTACTTTTGCAAAAATAAGCAAATTTCCGAACGGTGCAAGCGGGATACCGTTTATTTGTATATTTTCAATCGTTTTCCTGCTGCAATCTTGGTGTTTGACATTCCGTTCCACCGCTGTATATCCTTAACACTGACACCATATTTTCCGGCAATAGTCGACAGAGTGTCTCCACTTTTTATTGTGTAGTAAGACAGTTTTCCTTTTCCAGCAACGGCTGTTGTAGCTTTGCGGGTACTAGGTGTATTCTCTTTTACGGCAACAGTTTTTCGGTTACGGAACAATTCATTCGAGCGATGTGCATAGATTGTATCTTGTTTGTCGATGAAATTGCTGATTGCTTCGATCGGCAACCGCAGGGTATAAGGCTTGCTGTCACCCGGGATAACTTGTTTCTTGTACTGTGGATTCAAACTCTTTATTTGATCCAATGGCACATTACAAAGATCGGCAATCTGTTCGAAATGCAGGTTCTTGTTCACTTGCACAGTGTCTGTGCTTGCCGGAATATTAGTTTCCATTGGACAAATATTGTGGTCGCAGTAATAGGTCATCACATAGTTGGCTGCAATAAAGGCAGGTACATAACCACGTGTTTCTTTGGGTAATAAATTGTAGATTTTCCAGTAATCCGTTTCACCGTTGGCGCGACGGATTGCTTTGTTGATTGTGCCGGGACCACAGTTGTAGGCGGCAATTACAAGGTTCCAGTCGCCGTAAATGGCGTACATCTCTTTCAGATAACGTGCGGCAGCCCATGTTGCTTTGATCGGGTCACGGCGTTCATCTACCAAACTGTTGGACTCCAGACCGTAGATTTTACCTGTGCCGATCATGAATTGCCACAAGCCTGATGCGCCGGCACGTGATACGGCGGAAGGGTTCAAAGCTGATTCAATGATAGGAAGATATTTAAGTTCCAATGGAAGTCCGTATGCATCCAATGCTTCTTCGAAAATCGGCATATAGAAGTTGCAGGCGCTCAGCATAAAAGAAACTTGATTACGTAGGCGTCCTGCATACATATCTATGAATTTGCGTACAATGTCGTTGTATGGCATTTCCATAATAGCCGGGATGCGTGAGAGGCGGTCCATGTAAACAGAATCACTGAATAAAGGATTTACTTCAGCCGTGCTGCAATCTTTGCCCAGATCAATGTAATTTTTGGCTTTCCAATCGTTCAGCAAACTGTCGAGCGGATAAGTCATACTCATAGGCAGGTCGATGCTTTCCTTACGTTCTGTACCATTTTCACGAATCACCACATCTACACTTTGGGCTTTTACTTGGGATGTTGCCAATAGTAAAAGAAGAATAATCGAACAATAGTTAACTAATTTCTTCATGCTTCAATAATAAGATCAATCTAAATTGTGTTTTTAAAATCGTAATACGCATTGCAAGCCGACCGATTTGCTTTTCAAACTATTTGAACGGAACTGGTTGTTATTGTCGATAACTGCCGGTTCCACTTTCATACTTAGGTCGGGGGTTATATCGAAGTTGGACAACTCGGCATCTACATAAGCGTCAATGATAGAGATGAGGTAAACTCCGATAAATGCAAATATACTAAGGTCCCGGTAACGCCGGAACATATCCTTTCTTCGTTTTAACGTACTTTTTAATTGTTCCTCGTTGTAAGAGGAATTAGGGGGCAGCAGATCTTCATAACTTTTAGTGTTTGGATTGCTGTCCATAATGTCCAGATAGGCTTGCGAATAGTCTTTATACATCTTGCCATTCCAACTCAAGGCATACGCACAACCGGCAAATCCTCCATATATAATAGGCAGTTTCCAGTATTTGCGGTTGTAAATCTGTCCTCCACCCGGGAATACGACGGCAAGCCAGGTAGCTTTGGTCGGATTAGGTACGAATATCTTTTTATTAATGTCTTGGGATGGAGGCGGAACCGTATCGGTATTCACGACAATGGCTGCCGGCTGTTCTATCTTCTTCAGTTCTTTTTTGTTGGCTGCATCAAGGCTGTGGGCTACTTGTATTTTAGCTGCCGATAAACTGTCAATAGACTGAAGATGCTTAGGAGGTAACACTATGCTGTCTTTTCGCAATGAATCTTGCTCTTGCATAGGGTCACGATGTCTTCGTGCACGGGCTTTTGGCGGTTCTCGGTGCGTAATGGTAGTATCTTTCTGAACTGGAGTTACAGGGGCTTGTGCATACACATCAATCCCTGCCATCTGTAAAAAACAGAGAAGCAGGGTGCTGATTAGTAACTGATATTTCTTGTTTTTTCTTGTCATTTATTTCTTTAGCGTATCGAAGATTTCCATGATACGTTCCAATTCCTCCTCATTACTGAAAGGAATACTAATTTTCCCTTTCCCCTTTTCGGAGCAAGTGAGTTGTACCTTGGTGCTGAAAAAGCCTGAAAGTTGTTGCTTCAGTAAGTTAAATTCTTCCGGAAGTTTGGCACGTTTCGGAGTTATTTTCCGCGTACCGCTTTTCACAGCTTCACCTTCACTTAATGATTTTACAATCTCTTCGACTTTGCGGACTGAATATCCGTGTTCTTGTATTTCTTCGAATATTTTTACTTGTAGTTTAGGGTCGCCTAATGAAATCAACGCACGGGCATGTCCCATGTCTAACTGCTTGTTTTGTAGCGCCATTTGGATAGGAGCGGGTAGCTTGAGCAGACGCAAGTAATTGGCGATAGTCGTCCGGTTCTTGCCGATACGCTCGCTAAGGCGTTCTTGGGTCAGTTCATATTGGTCTAGCAGATGTTGATAAGCCAATGCGATTTCTACAGCATTCAGGTCTTCACGCTGGATATTCTCGATCAGCGCCATTTCCATCATGTTTTCGTCGTCGGCTGTGCGGATGTAAGCAGGGATTGTTTTTAATCCGGCTCTCTGTGAAGCACGGTAGCGGCGTTCACCTGCGATAATTTGGTATTCATTGTCCGATACCTTACGTAAAGTGATCGGTTGGATGATACCTATTTCCGCTATTGAATCAGCCAGTTCCTGCAAGGCCGTTTCGTCAAACTCACGGCGAGGCTGGTTAGGGTTGACTGAAATCTTAGCTAACTCTATTTCGTTAATGGAAGAAGAACCTTCGGTTTTCACATCATCCATTGAGAGCAAGGCGTCAAGTCCGCGTCCTAATGCATTTCTTCTTTGTGTTGCCATATCTTCTTCGTTACTTATTTATTACGGTTAATAATCTCTTTAGCAAGAGCCAGGTGGTTCTTGGCACCGGTGGAATCCGCATCATAAAGAATAGTCGGGACACCGTAGCTGGGAGCCTCGCTCAGTTTCACATTTCGTTGAATTACGGTGTTGAACACCAGTTCCTGGAAGTGGCGTTTTACTTCATCGTAGATTTGGTTTGCCTGGCGCAGGCGTGAATCGTACATCGTCAGCAGGAAACCTTCGATTTCCAATGCCGGATTCAATTTCGACTTGATAATCTTGATTGTGTTCAGCAGTTTGCTGATCCCTTCGAGAGCAAAATATTCGGCCTGCACGGGGATAATCACAGAATCGGCTGCCGTCAGGGCATTGATTGTAATAAGTCCTAATGAAGGAGAACAGTCTATCAGGATATAGTCATATTCTTTCTTCAAAGGAGTAAGTACTTCTTTCAGTATCTTTTCGCGGTTTGGGAGGTTCAGCATTTCAATCTCTGCTCCTACAAGATTGATGTGCGAAGAGATTACTTTTAAAGAATCAATTTCGGTGTCATGGATAGCGTCCTGTACGTTGGCTCTGTCAATGATACATTCATAGATAGTACATTCCGACTGCTTGATGTCCACTCCCAGACCGGAGGAGGCATTAGCTTGCGGGTCGGCGTCTACTACGAGTACCTTTTTTTCGAGTGTAGCAAGCGAAGCTGCGAGATTGATCGTAGTCGTTGTTTTTCCTACACCACCTTTTTGATTAGCCAAAGCAATAATTTTTCCCATATTCTCTAAATTTATTGGCAGCGAAATAAGTGATAAATCCTTAGAGCGCCTACGAAAAAAGAGAAACTTTGCAATTTCTGTTGATAAGTCACCTGTTTTGTTAATAACTGTCGGACGAAACAGATACCAAACTTCGACAGGTTCATCATCTACCTTTCTCTTTATGAGCTTGCAAATATACATATTTATATTGGATATTTATTTCTTTTTTTGCTCGCTTGCAGAAGATTAAGATTTGTAAACGGGTAGAAACAGGGAAGGAAGATACTTTTTCATCTGGAGGAAAGAGGGTTTGGAGGTACGGCTTCTTTTTGTTACTTTTGTGCGAATATTAAAAAGGAAAGGATTGAATATATGGAAAATAAGAAGCCGTTGATACTCGTTTCCAATGACGATGGGGTTATGGCCAAGGGTATTAATGAATTAGTGAGATTTCTTCGTCCTCTTGGGGACATTGTGGTCATGGCTCCTGACTCTCCGCGTTCCGGTAGCGGATGTGCGCTGACGGTGACGCAGCCTGTTCATTATCAACTGGTCAAGAAAGAAGTCGGATTAACAGTCTATAAGTGTACGGGAACGCCTACCGACTGCATCAAGCTGGCGCGCAATACCGTTCTCGACCGAGAACCGGATCTTGTGGTCGGAGGCATTAATCATGGAGATAATTCGGCAACTAATATGCATTATTCCGGTACTATGGGAGTGGTGGTTGAAGGTTGTCTGAATGGTATTCCTTCTATTGGCTTTTCGCTTTGTAACCATGACCATGATGCGGATTTTGAAGCTACGGGACTCTATGTACGCAAGATATCTGCTATGATATTGGAGAAAGGACTTCCTCCTTTAACTTGTTTGAATGTGAACTTCCCGAATACTGCCGATATCAAAGGAATAAGGATTTGTGAACAGGCAAAGGGACGTTGGACCGGGGAATGGACTCCTTGTCCCCGTTTGAATGATACAAATTATTTTTGGTTAACCGGTGAATTTACCGATCATGAACCGGAAAATGAGAAAAACGATCATTGGGCGTTGGTTAACGGCTATGTAGCTATCACCCCGACTACTGTTGACGTGACGGCTTATGGTTTTATGGACGAGCTTAATAAATGGTTCAATTAAGAACCTTCAACTATCATGAAGTATTATCTGATTGTTGGTGAGGCTTCCGGTGACTTGCACGCTTCCCACTTGATGAGTGCCTTGAAAACGGCAGATCCGCAAGCCGATTTTCGCTTTTTCGGGGGCGACCTAATGGCTGCTGTTGGCGGCAAAATGGTGAAGCATTATAAAGAGCTGGCATATATGGGATTTATTCCTGTATTGCTTCATTTGCGCACTATCTTTGCAAATATGAAACGTTGCAAAGAAGACATTGTTGCTTGGAATCCGGATGTCGTAATTTTGGTGGATTATCCGGGGTTCAACCTTGATATTGCCAAATTTGTTCATGCAAAGACACAAATACCGGTCTACTATTATATATCTCCTAAGATATGGGCATGGAAGGAGTATCGCATCAAGAATATCAAACGTGATGTAGACGAATTGTTCTCTATACTTCCTTTTGAAGTTGAGTTTTTTGAAGGGAAGCATCAGTATCCCATTCACTATGTAGGAAACCCTACCGTGGACGAAGTGGCTGCTTATCAGGAAACGAACCCGAAAGACTTTGCTGCGTTTATTGCAGCAAACCAGTTGGAGAATAAACCGGTTATTGCTTTGCTGGCAGGTAGTCGGAAGCAAGAAATCAAGGATAATTTGCCTGATATGCTGAAAGCTGCTTCTGCTTTCCCGGATTATCAACTGGTATTAGCCGGTGCGCCCGGCATTACCCCGGAATATTATGAAAAGTATGTGGGGCAGGCGAACGTAAAAATTATATTCGGACAGACATACCGCATTTTACAGCATGCAGATGCGGCTTTGGTGACATCGGGAACGGCTACTCTCGAAACAGCTTTGTTTCGTGTTCCTCAGGTGGTTTGCTATCATACTCCGATTGGAAAAGTTATTTCGTTCCTACGACGTCACATTCTGACTGTGAAATATATTTCATTGGTTAATCTGATTGCCGACTGTGAGGTTGTTAAAGAGTTGGTTGCTGATACCATGACGGTAAAGAATATGCAGTGTGAACTGGCTAATCTTCTTGAAAATGAAGTGTATAAGAAGGAAATGCTTACTGGATATGATTATGTGGCGGAACGGTTGGGACCTGCCGGTGCTCCCTGTCATGCAGCTCATGGAATAGTGAAGCTGTTGAAAAAATAACTTTCTTTTTCTGAATAAACGTAAAGCCGATGCAGTAATTGCACGGCTTTTTTATTTATTAAGCAGAAGATTAAAAAAGAAAGGAACAGATATGAAAAAATTTAAGTGGCTTTTAGGTATGTTAGTACTGGCACTAATGCCAATGTTGCAATCATGTGATGATGATGATGGATATTCTATCGGAGATTTCAGTTGGGACTGGGCTACGGTCCGGACTACCGGTGGAGGAGGTTATTATTTGGTAGGTGACCGTTGGGGAATCATCGATCCGGTTGCCACTTCTATACCTTGGTTCAAACCTGTGGATGGTGAACGTGTGGTATCCTTTTTCAATCCTTTGGCTGACATGAGTGATGAAAAAGGTGTTCAGGTGAAAATGGAAGGTATTCAGGAAGTGTTGACTAAGGAAGTTGAGGAGATGACTGCTGAAAATGAAGAAGAATTTGGAAATGATCCTATTTTGATTTATCAGGGTGATATGTGGCTGGGAGGAAAGTTTCTGAACATTATCTTCCGCCAGAATTTGCCTCGCAGTGAAAAACATCGCATCAGTCTCGTGGAGAATAAGATAGCAACTGAGCCGGGTGAACCCGAAACTCCGGAAACTTTAAGCATCGGTGAAGACGGCTATGTTCATTTGGAGTTACGTTATAATACGTATGATGATGTAACAGACTATTGGGGTTGGGGACGAGTTTCCTATAATTTGGAAAAGTTCTACCCGACACCCAAAGAAGGTGAAACTACGATGAAAGGTTTTAAGGTAACGATTAACTCTGAAGAAAATGGAGAAGGAGTAGTGGTAGTACTTGACTTGGAACATCCGGTCGGTGTGCCGGAGAAAGCTAAAGATGTACATGCTACATCTGTAATCAGATAAATAACCTAACCTATGTAACTGTGTGTAAAAAAAGGTCGGGATAATTTTCGCAAAGAAAGTTTCCCGACCTTTATTTTTTATCTCTATTCTGAATATACAGATTTAAAACCAAGTGAGAGCATAAAGATAGACTACTGCTGCCGGTATAGCCATTAATGAACTGTCGAACCGATCAAGCATGCCTCCGTGTCCCGGAAGAATTGTACCGGAATCTTTTACGTGAAGTTGGCGTTTTAGCAATGATTCTGTCAAGTCACCCCAAGTTCCGAACACTACAACTACCAGCGCCAATCCTGCCCATTGCCACATCGACATGAACGGAAAATAATGTGCCAGTATAAAGGAAGAACCAATAGCAACGATACCTCCGCCGATAGAGCCTTCCCACGATTTCTTAGGAGAAATACGCTCGAACAAACGATGCTTTCCGATCAGCGAACCGATGCAATATGCACCTGTGTCACTCAACCAAAGGAAGATGAAGATAGATAACGGCAAAATCGGGTTGTAGCTAACACTGCTGTATTCCGAACTGGGATCATTGTGGAAAGCAAGTACGTTCAGTAGTGCGAATGGCAGACCGATATATAGCTGGCTAAGCATAGAATATGCCCAGTTCAGCACCGGATTTTCCTTTTTCAGGTATAACTCGCTAATCATTAAGTAGAGCAGTAGCAGTACGTAAGGAATAAAGATCTTGGAATCAGCTGCATCAATACAGAAGCCCATTACTGCAAGGAAGAGATAAGCTCCTCCCAGCATGATAATCGTTTTATTTACGTTTACTCCGTCAGCACGCATATTTACTAGTTGTCCAAACTCATAAATAGTCAAGGCGCTAATGATTATGAACAGTATACCGAAACTGAATGATGTGTAAAGGATGCATCCCACCAGAATGGCGACGAAAAGCACACCTGTAATAGCCCGTTTGATAAAATTGCTAGCCAAAATATTTGCGTTTTAAGTTGTTTTCTTTCCACCTTCCGCCGAGATCACCTTTTTTTCTATGGAAACTTTACCTTCCACGGTAATCTTAGCTTCGGTTGTCTCTTTCTCCTCTGTAGAGTTTTCAGCTTCTTCTTCCTTGATTTCTTTCTCCTTCTCTTTCACCTCTTCGGCCAGTCTCTTTTCCGCTTCGGCAGCTTCCTGACTTTCTTTGGCAGCCATGATTTCTTCTGAGCGGGAAGCCCAAGGGCGTTTTCCAAAGATACGTTCAACATCTTCGGCAAAGATTACTTCCTTATCAATTAGTAATTGAGCGAGCTGGTTGTGTCCTTCCCGATGTTCGGACAGAATTTTTTTTGCACGTTCATATTGCTCATTCACCATATTCTTGACTTCCGTATCAATCAGTTCGGCTGTCTTTTCACTATATGGACGATTGAAAGAATATTCTTCATTGTTATAATAGCATAAGTTAGGCAGTTTGTCGCTCATACCTAAATAAGCTATCATTCCGTATGCTTGTTTGGTGACTCTTTCCAAGTCGTTCATAGCACCTGTGGAGATACGATTGAGAAATAAATCTTCGGCAGCGCGTCCTCCTAGAGTGGCACACATTTCATCGAGCATTTGCTCTTTAGTTGTGATCTGGCGTTCCTCCGGCAAATACCAGGCAGCACCCAATGCACGTCCGCGAGGAACAATTGTCACTTTAATCAACGGGTTTGCATATTCCAGCAGCCAGGAGATCGAAGCGTGTCCCGCTTCATGCAGAGCGATAGAACGTCTTTCTGCTTCTGTTGTAATCTTTGTCTTCTTTTCCAAACCGCCGATGATGCGGTCTACGGCGTCAAGGAAGTCTTGTTTTCCAACGAACTTCTTGCCGTGACGGGCTGCAATCAGGGCCGCTTCATTACAAACATTGGCAATGTCCGCACCGGAGAACCCCGGAGTTTGGCGGGCAAGAAGGTCCACATCTACAGTATCATCTATCTTGATCGGGCGCAAATGCACACCGAATACTTCTTTACGTTCATTCAGGTCGGGCAAGTCTACATGTATCTGACGGTCAAAACGTCCGGCACGGAGTAAAGCCTTGTCGAGTACATCTACACGGTTGGTCGCAGCCAGGATGATTACACCACTATTGGAACCGAAACCGTCCATTTCAGTCAATAACTGGTTCAATGTATTCTCGCGTTCGTCATTTCCTCCCATTGCAGGATTCTTGCCACGGGCACGTCCAACGGCGTCAATCTCGTCAATAAATACGATACAAGGAGCTTTCTCTTTGGCTTGCTTAAACAAGTCGCGGACACGGGAAGCACCTACGCCGACAAACATTTCCACAAAGTCAGAACCTGCCAGCGAGAAGAAAGGTACATTAGCTTCACCGGCCACAGCTTTGGCGAGTAATGTTTTACCGGTCCCCGGAGGGCCTACCAGTAATGCTCCCTTAGGAATTTTACCTCCCAAGTCTGTATATTTTTGAGGTTCTTTCAAGAACTCCACAATTTCTTCTACTTCCTGTTTGGCTTCCGCCAGGCCGGCTACATCTTTGAATGTAATCTTGATCGCCCCTCCTTTTTCGAAAAGTTGGGCTTTTGATTTACCTACATTAAACACACCGCCAGGACCTCCACTACCACCGCCACTCATACGGCGCATGAAGAATATCCATAAAGCAATCAGCAGCACAAGCGGCAGGACCTGAATCAGGATAGCAGGGAATATATCTGATTTAGGCGGATAATCCGAGGTCCCGTCAAAATGACCGGCTTCTTTTTCTGCCTGCAAAAATTCTTCCAGTTTGTCAGTAGACGGCGCCCTACTTGTGATGATCGGGTTGCGCCCTACTTTGGTAGAGTCCGCTCCGAATACGGCACCTACGGAATTAGGTTTGAGATAAGCCTCAATCGACTTGTCCTCATACCCCAGCACTTTGCTGACATAACCGTTTTTAACGTAATCCTGAAATTCGCTGTATGTGACAGCTTTGTTTCCGGCTCCCCTTGAATCACTGCCCCACCAGAGGCCGAGAAGCATAAGGGCAATAATCATATACATCCAGTTCAAGTTGAACTTGGGCATATTAACCTTGTTGTTAGGTTTATTGCTATTGTTTTTGTTGCTACTATTATTGTCCATAATCGTTGATTAGTCTAAATCGGGGATTTGAATAAGTTTGGCATCTGCCCAAAGGTGTTCCAGATTATAAAAGGCTCTTGTTTCCGGTAGAAAAACATGTACCAGTACGTCCGCATAGTCCATAGCTACCCATTCTGCATTTCGAAGTCCGTCAACGGCAAAAGGTTTGCTGTCCGCACCTTTACGGGTAAATTCTTTGATAGAATCTACGATAGCACCAACCTGACTGGGAGAATTTCCCTGACAAATAACGAAGTATTTACAGATAGTATCTTCTATATTGGTTAAATCGGCAATAATGATGTTTTTACCTTTTTTCTCTTGAATTCCCTCTTTTATTTTTTCAATTAATACTTTAGTATCGTTCATTCTTTTAATTGAGATTAATAATTCATGTTCTCTTTTGGTTTATAACAAAAAAGGCTTCCCCTTTGTTTCTGATTATAAACGTGATATTTTTGACAAATATACGCTGATTTATTGGATACAAGAAAGTTATCACTTAATTTTTGTGTTTTTTAGTGGAGATGCTTTTATTTGAAAAGTTAATTTGGGGATTTTTGCAAAAAAAATAGTGGAAATGTTTTGAATTCCCAAAATATTTGTATCTTTGCACCCGCAAACGAAAATAATTGGGCTATGGTGTAATGGTAACACTACAGATTCTGGTCCTGTCATTCCTGGTTCGAATCCAGGTAGCCCAACAAAAAACAATGGTTAATTAGAATAAACCCTGCTAAGAATTAGTTCTTGCGGGGTTTTATCATTTTTTGCCCGCTTGAAATTTAAAGATAATGTAGACTAATTCGGTGACAGTTTTTGAAGGCGTTAAATGCTATCATTTAATAATAAAGAAGAACAGGCTTTATTGTTCAACGAACATAAAGCCTGTTTTATATTTTCAGTAGCAACTTTCTTTACAAACAGATTATTCTTCTGCTTTTATAGATTCGTCTATTACTTTAATCTTCTGTGATACAAGTTCCAAATCTGCTTTCAGCTTTTCTACCTTACGGTTCAACTCGGTTAACAGGCTGCTGCCTTTCTTTGAGGTGGAAGTCAGGAAACCCAGGTTATTTTCGTAAGTCTGGAGTTCATTCTTCATACTCTCATAAGTACGTACCAGCTTTTCGCGTTCTCTGTATAGAGATTGTGGTCCGCCACCTTGTATATTGCTGATGTTTGACCGGAAGTTACTTAACTTCTTGTTCGAAGCGCTAATGTTGAAACGGTCGAACAACTGGTCGATCAATCCATGATATTGCTTGTACAACTTATCTTTTTCTTTGAATGGTACATGACCGATAGAATTCCATTCTTTCATCAGATCCCGTACCAGTGTGCTGGCTTCCTCGATATCCATGTTTTCGTCTATGGACGACAACTTTTCGATCAATGCCTTTTTCTTCTCCATGTTTTCTACTTCGATAGAGCGTTGTGAAGAAGTAGCCTTGTTTTTCTGTTCAAAGAAATAGTCACAAGCCGTGATAAAACGTTTCCAAACAGCGTCCGAATGTTTCTTGGCTACCGGTCCGATTGTCTTCCACTCTTTTTGGAGTTTCGTCAGGGTATCGGCAGTTGCTTTCCAGTCTGTACTGTCTTTTAAGGCTTCCGCTTTTTCGCAAAGCGCTTTTTTCTTTTCCAAATTCTCGTTCATGCCTTCTTTTAAGCTCTTGAAGAATTCTCCTTTTTTCTTGAAGAAGTCGTCGCAGGCACGGCGGAAACGTTCGAATATCTTCACGTTCATCTTTTGGGGAGCAAAACCGATAGTTTTCCATTTGTTTTGCAGGGCAATGACTTCTTGTGTCTTGTTTTCCCAAGCTGAGAATGTTTTCAGTTCATCGAATTCTATCGCTTCTACGATTTCGCAGATAACGGTCTTTTGGTCCAGATTATGTTGTTCCGCTTCTTTCAGCGTTTCAAAATGTAGTTGGTGACGACGATTTACAGCCGTAGAAGCTGCTTTGAAGCGATTCCAAATCTCGTCGCGCAACTCTTTCGCTACCGGACCCGTATCACGGAATTCCTGATGTAACTTCTGGAGTTGGTGGAAAGCAGAAACCACATCCTCTTCATCAGCCAGCTTTTCGGCAGCCTCGCAAAGATGCGTCTTTATTTCCAGATTCTTCTTGAAATCATATTCGCGGAATTCGTTGTTTAACTTTAATAGATCGTAGAATTTCTCTACGTATAATTGATAATTCTTCCAAAGTTCGTTTACTTTGCCTTGCGGAACCAACTTCGTCTCATTCCATTGCTGTTGGAGCTTTTTGAATTCCGTGTAAGACTTGTTGGCATCGTCACCCGATTCTACCAATTCTTTCAGTTCTTCGATAATGGAAAGTTTGACTTGAAGGTTTTCTTCTTTCTGACGTTCCTGCTCGGCTACAAGTTTGCTTCGTTTTTCTTTGATTACCCCCATTAGGCGTTTAAATTCCACTTCCACCGGGTCTTCTTCGGGAACGAAATCTTCTTCGGCGCCGCCGTTGTCGGTAAACTGTTTTTTAGCAGCTTCCAGTTCGGCATTATGTAGCTTGTAGAATGATTGTTTCAGATTGTCTATTTCCTGCTTGTTCGCATTCTCTGCGTCTTGTGCAAGCTCTTTCAATCGGTTTAGTACGTCTTCCTTTGTGGCAGGTTTAGGAGCTGCTTCAGGTTGAACTTCGGCAGTCGTTTCTTCAGACGGAGTTTCTGTAATGGCTTCAGAAACCTCGACTGTTTTCTTTTCTTCTTCTAATTCCCCTTGGTTCAAGGGCTGATTAGTGTCATGAGCGTCCATCATTGTATATTAGTTTTGGGTCACAAATTAATGAAATAAAACGATTACTTCATACTATTTTGCTTATTTTTTTTCGTTTATTCTGATTTTATGATAATAAAACGGTGATTCCCATGTAGAGCATCATGCCGATAATGTCGTTTGTAATAGCTATAAATGGTCCCGTTGCAATGGCGGGGTCTATTTTAAGTTTTTCGAGAGTCATGGGGACCAGTGTACCGAAAATAGAGGCAAACATCACTACGGCAAACAAACTGATAGATACGGAGTAGGTGACTGTTGCTGTTGCACCGAACCGTATGAAATTATATGTATATACCAGCAGGGAAATGATAGTAGCATTGATTAGGGCCACCACCGCTTCTTTTGTCACTTGTTTGAATGTATTTTTGGCATCCAGCGAACTGTTGGCGAGGCCCTGTACGACGATAGCTGACGATTGCGTTCCGACATTTCCGCCCGTACCACCGATCAACGGGATGTATAAAGCCATTTCAGGATGAGCGGCAAAGGTCGAATCGAAATTTCCCAATATCATCGAGTTGCCGATTCCGCCGATCATGCCAATCAGTAGCCACGGAAGGCGTGCCGTTGTCTGGCGGAGAACATTATCATCCGTTTCTACATCCTGCGAAAGACCGGAAGCCAACTGATAGTCACGTTCCGATTGTTCACGGACTTCGTCCATGACATCGTCAACGGTAATCTGTCCGACAAGCCGGCCGATACTGTCGATCACGGGGATAGCCACCAAGTCATACTTCTCGATCGCTTGCACCACCTCGTCTATCGGCGTATCCACGTGTACTGAAATCGGGTCTTTCTGCATCACGTGTTTTACCTTGGATACGGAAGGAGACGTTATCATCTTTTTGAGCGGGAATATACCTCGCAGGCGTTCATCGTCGTCGATGACATATACATAATAAATCTCGTCCAGTTCTTCCGCCTGTTGGCGCATCTCTTTCAGGCATTCGGGCATACTCCAGTTCTCATTGACAAGCACCATTTCCGTACCCATTAAACCACCGGCCGTATTTTCGTCATATTTCAACAAATCGACGATGTCTCCGGCTTGTTCGATGTCCTCGATGTGCGAAAGAATCTCTTCCTGTTTGTCCTCGTCCAGTTCACGCATCAGGTCTACGGCGTCGTCCGTATCCATATAATCCACAAACCGCTTGGCGATTGTTTCGGAAGGAAGCATATCGAGAAGTTCCTTACGGGCGTCCTCATCCATTTCGACGAGTACGTCGGCGGCGGTTTCGTTATTGAGTAGTCGATAGACGAACTTGGCTTCTTCCGGGTTCAGATCGTTGCACAATTCGGCGATGTCGGCCGGGTGTAGGTCGGCGAGAAGCTCTTTTACCTGGTCGGCGTCTTTTTGCTCAATCAGGTGTTTAACGTTGTCAATGTATTCCTCGTTCATCTGCTTGTCAATTACAAATTACAAATTACGAATTACAACTTACGGCTGAAGGTTCATCTCTTTCAGCGCTATTTCCACTTTATTGGTCAGATCGATAAATTCTTCTACCGATAGCTGTTCCGGGCGTTTATTGAATAATGTGTCTTCTGTGAGCGGACACTCTTTTCCCAGAATCGGCTTGATAGAGTTGCGCAACGTTTTGCGCCGTTGATTAAAAGTCGTTTTCACAACCTGCTTGAACAACTTTTCGTCGCAGCCAAGCTCCTGCGTATCATTGCGTGTCATGCGGATAACGGCGCTTTTTACTTTGGGCGGCGGGTTGAATACGTGTTCGCTGACGGTGAACAGATATTCTACCTTATACCATGCCTGTATCAATACGCTGAGGATACCGTAAGTTTTGCTGCCCGGTCCGGCGGCAATACGTTCGGCTACTTCCTTTTGGATCATGCCCGTACAACAGGGGATAATATCCTTGTTATCCAACATTTTAAAGAATATCTGACTGGAGATATTATACGGGTAATTACCTGTCAGTACGAAAGGCTTGCCGTCGAACAGCCGGTGGAGATTCATTTTCAGGAAGTCGTCCTCGATGATATGATCTTCCAGCGACGGATAAGCTTCGCGGAGATAAGCTACCGATTCATAGTCCACTTCCACGACTTTCACCGGCCGTTCTTTTTTCACCAGGAACTGGGTTAATACTCCCATGCCCGGTCCTACCTCCAAAATAGGCAGTTCGGGGAAGGGGTCGACCGTATCGGCAATATCTTGCGCCACTTTCAAATCTTTCAGAAAGTGCTGTCCGAGAAACTTTTTAGGCTTTACTAATTTCATTTACCAACTAAATAATTACTTTTGCAGCCGACAAAGGTAATTCTTTTAAATGAAGAACGTACCACTATTTAAAAAAAAATAAATAGATGTGTCAGCGAAGCTAATGAAGAATTAAGCATGAAGAAACTATTAAAGAAGACGCTGAAACTGATATTACCGATTGTTTTGGGCGGCTTTATTCTATTTTGGGTATATCACAACTTTGATTTTACAAAGGTGGGTGAGGTGTTGCTGCACGGTACGAACTGGTGGTGGATGTTCTTTTCGTTATTATTTGGGGTGCTCGCACAGGTGTTTCGCGGCTGGCGGTGGAAGCAGATGTTGGAGCCGTTGGAAGCTTTCCCGAAAAGGAGTGATTGTGTGAATGCTATTTTCATATCGTATGCCGCGAGTCTGATAGTTCCCAGGGTCGGAGAAGTGAGCCGTTGCGGCGTGCTGGCCAAATATGATAATGTTTCTTTTGCCAAGTCGCTCGGAACGGTTGTTACAGAACGGCTGGTCGATACATTGACAATTCTTCTGATAACAGGCGTCACGGTGTTGCTTCAGCTGCCGATATTTGTTACTTTTCTTCAGCAGACTGGAACCAAGATACCTTCGCTCCTGCATCTGCTGACTTCCGTGTGGTTCTATATCGTCCTGTTCTGTTTTATCGGAGTGGGAATGCTTCTTTATTATTTACGGAAGACGTTGTTCTTTTATGAAAGAGTGAAAGGTTTTGTGCTCAATATTTGGGAAGGTGTGATGTCATTGAAAGGAGTGCGCAATATACCTCTCTTTAGTTTTTATACATTGGCTATTTGGGGATGTTATTTTTTTCACTTCTATTTTACGTTCTATTGCTTCGCTTTTACTGCTCATCTGAGCATCCTGGCGGCGCTGGTTATGTTTGTAGGCGGTACTTTTGCAGTGATTGTGCCTACGCCGAACGGAGCGGGTCCATGGCATTTTGCGGTCATTTCGATGATGATGCTTTATGGAGTAAATGAAACAGATGCCGGAATATTTGCTCTGATTGTGCACGGGATTCAAACCTTTTTAGTAGTTTTGTTGGGCGTATATGGTTTGGCGGCTTTGTCGTTGACCAATAGACAGCGAAAGTAATCACTATAAAAATAGATTTGTTATGAGTACTATTCTTTCTTTAGCTCCACAAAACGTATGGAAGCATTTTTATTCGTTGACACAGATTCCCCGTCCGTCGGGACACATGGAAAAAGTAACAGAATTTCTGATTAACTTCGGAAAAGGCTTGGGACTGGAATCTTTTGTAGACGAAGCAGGTAACGTAATTATCCGTAAACCGGCAACTCCGGGAATGGAAAACCGGAAAGGTGTGATTCTTCAGGCACACATGGACATGGTTCCGCAGAAGAATAACGATACGGTGCACGATTTTGAAAAAGATCCTATTGAAACTTATATAGATGGCGACTGGGTAAAGGCCAAAGGAACTACGCTGGGAGCAGATAACGGGCTTGGCGTGGCTGCTATCATGGCTGTGCTTGAAGCGAAAGATTTGAAACATGGTCCGCTGGAAGCACTGATTACCAAAGACGAAGAAACCGGTATGTATGGCGCGTTCGGTCTGAAGCCGGGGACAGTGAACGGAGAAATCCTTCTGAATCTCGATTCGGAAGATGAAGGCGAGTTGTATATCGGTTGTGCAGGCGGTATGGATGTCACTGCTACACTGGAATATAAGGAGGTAGCTCCCGAAGAAGGCGATATCGCTGTTAAGGTTACGTTGAAAGGCTTGCGTGGTGGGCATTCCGGATTGGAAATCAATGAAGGGCGTGCCAATGCCAACAAATTGCTGGTTCGCTTTATCCGCGAGGCAGTTGCCAGTTACGAAGCACGCCTGGCAAGTTGGGAAGGCGGCAATATGCGTAATGCCATTCCACGGGAGGCACACGCGGTTGTTACCATTCCAGCTGAGAATGAAGAAGAATTGTTGGGCTTGGTGAAATATTGCGAAGACCTGTTCAATGAAGAATATTCGACGATTGAGACTCCGATCAGTTTCACGGCAGAACGTGTGGAAGTTCCGGCTGGTCAAGTGCCCGAAGAAATTCAGGACAATCTGATTGATGCTATTTTTGCTTGTCAGAATGGTGTGACCCGTATGATTCCGACTGTTCCCGATACGGTAGAGACTTCTTCCAACCTTGCTATTATAACAATTGCCGGTGGAAAAGCGGAAATTAAAATTTTGGCTCGTAGCTCCAGCGATAGTATGAAGGAATATCTCACTACCAGTCTTGAGTCTTGTTTCTCTATGGCAGGTATGAAGGTAGAGATGACAGGAGGTTATTCCGGTTGGCAGCCCGATGTGAATTCTCCGATTTTGCACGCGATGAAAGCGTCATATAAGCAGCAGTTTGGCGTGGAACCTGCGGTGAAGGTGATTCATGCAGGTTTGGAATGCGGTATTATCGGTGCCATTATTCCGGGATTGGATATGATTTCCTTCGGTCCTACCTTGCGCTCACCACATTCACCGGACGAAAGAGCATTGATTCCTACTGTACAGAAGTTCTATGACTTCCTCGTTGCAACTTTGGAACAGACTCCAATGAAATAAATGCTATTCTTTCCTATTATATAATAGGTCTCTTATAGAAAAAGGCACGGATGAAATGTCATCCGTGCCTTTTTGTCATATTTGTTGCCTTAAATATTACGATTTTACTTCATAACAAATAAATTAATTGATGCAAATCAATAAATATGCTATAAAACATAAAATTCTTCCTTTTTGGAGTACAATGTATAAACAAAGGCTGTATTTTTGTGTTGTATAACATGTAAATAAGAGGATAACAAAATGAAAAGGTTAGAAAGATTGTTTAGAAAGATCGGCGAAGCCGACGTACATGTTTGGGGATATTCAACAATTAATATTCGCCCGAACGAGGAAGCTTAATTTTTTAGTTTTCAAGTATTAGTAATTTAAAAGTTTAAAGATTATGAAGAAAATAAGTTCTTTAGTTAGAAAAATCCTCAGTGAAGTAGGTCGTAACGAAATGCTTGCATGGGGGTACAGAATTGAAAAATGAGAGAGAGAACATTAGCTAAGTTTGCAGTGGGGATACGTTATTGAAAGCGTTATCCCCACTTTTTTTGCTTCTTATAAGTCCCGGATATTGTATTCACTGTTTTTTTCGATAGAAGAAGGTTGTGTACGACAAAACAGTTACCGTCCGAGTTAGTTTCCTTTGCTTGAAACTAAAGTTTCATCAGTTAGAAACTATGGTTTCATCGGTAAGAAACTAATGGTTTCAAGTAACTGAAACTGAAGTTTCCAGCGTATGGAACCAGGGTTTCGAGCCGCGAAACCAACAGTGTTAAGGCGTAGTGTCAGTTTTTCATGTTCAATCCAATTCCAGGTGACAGCATTATTGCCGTCACTTGCTGCTGTCACTTGTTGCTGTCACTTGTTGCTGTCACATCTTTAGTTGCTCATAATCATTTGGTTAGGTCGTGTTTCGTGACAGGTGACAGATATATATCATAAACAATTTGTTAGGAGAGGATTAACGGCGATAACTCTGTTTTATGATCACAATCATTGTGGTTGTTATATCTGTTATGATTGTGCAAATCTATTATATTTATTCAAAAAAAGATGATTGTTTAAACTTTATTTCTTTACTTTGTTATTTATACAGTGAGACTTATAGCGAACTTAAACTAGAAAGATTATGAAAATAAGGCAGATTTGTATGGTGGTGCTGTTATGGTTGGGAGTGATTCCGGCAGTGCAGGCACAGAGTTTCGACAAATTATGGAAAGAAGTAGAACAGGCAGGAAAAAAGAGTTTGCCTAAAACAGTAATAAAATTGACTGACGAGATTTACCGGAAAGGAGAAAAAGAAAAGAATTCCGCCCAGATGCTGAAGGCATATATGTGGAGGATGAAATATCAGGAAATAGTGACTCCCGACAGTTTTTATGTCGGTCTGACCGGGCTGGAACAATGGGCGAAACAAACAAAACAGCCTATGGACCGTGCTATATTGCACTCATTGATAGCGGGAATCTATGCTGATTATGCAGCCAATAACCAATGGGAGCTCCGGAGAAGGACGGAAATCGTGGAGGAAGCTCCTTCCGCAGATCTACGCGAATGGACAGCAAATATATTCGTAGAGAAAGTGCGGACAAATGTGAAAGAGGCTCTGGCGGACTCTGTGCTGCTGCTCAAAACGTCCTCACGCGATTATATTCCTTTTGTGGAATTAGGGGAGACTAGTGAATATTATCACCATGATATGTATCATTTGTTGGCTTCCCGTGGCATAGAATCCTTGAACCGGATAGAAAGACTTAGTAGCGGAACATTACCGGGCGATATTTCTTCGGATCCGGTAAAACAGGATATTATATCTATCTATGGAAATATGATTTCCGCCTATCAGGCAGCCGGTCTGAACGAAGGATACGTGTTGGCACTGCTCAACTATTTGCAGTGGCGACGCATGGCGGATCAGGCGTTCCGTTCCTTCCAGGCTAAAAACGGGTTGATAGGACTGACGCAAGATCCTTATTTGGCTGCATTGAATGAACTGAAAAGCAAATTCAAATCGGAACCGATATGTGCTGAAGTTTATTTGGCGCAAGCTCAGTTTGCAATTGAAAAAGACCAGCCGGTAAGTGCCTTGAAACTGTGTGACGAGGCAATCGGACTTTATCCGTCTTACCATAGGATTAATGCTTTGAAGAATCTGAGGCAGGAGATTCTATCTTCTTACTTGAATGTCAATGTGATCAGCCAGGCTTTTCCCGGCGAAGAAATTAAACTGAGAGCTTCGCATAAGAATCTGGACGGTTTTACGGTACGCCTTTTTAATAAAGCGAAGAAGTTGGTGAAGGAACAGCATTATTCGGTTCTTCGTCCGGAAGATTATCGGACGCAGGACACGGTGTTCACTTTCAAGTCCCCGGAAGTGGGAGCTTACGTCATGCGTATTGTTCCTGATATTCGTGCCAAGCGGGATAGTGAAAGTGAGTTTAACGTGACCCGCTTCAAAGTGTTGACGTGCCGTTTGCCGGGGCAACAGTATGAAGTGGCGGCCTTGGACGCTCAAACCGGGCATCCTGTACCCAACGCAAAGATAATATTGTATAGTAATGACGAAAAAGTGTTGCAGGAGTTTACGACGGGAGAAGAAGGAAAAGTGGTGTTCCCCTGGAAATCCGAATACAGATATTTGAAAGCTTCGAAAGGCGTGGATACAGCCATGCCGAAACGAAGTATTTACGGCGGAAGCTACGGTTATTACGATGATGAGGATGAAGCGACGGAAAGTATGACGTTATTGACCGACCGTTCCTTGTACCGTCCCGGTCAGACAGTGTATGTGAAAGGTATTGCTTATATGCAGAAATCGGATACAGCCAATGTGCTTCCCGGTAAAGATTATACTGTAACTTTGTTGGACACAAATAATCAGGAAGTGGGGCGTAAGTCGGTACGTACCAATGAATTCGGTTCGTTTACCACCGATTTCGCATTACCTTCGGCCTGTCTGAACGGAATGTTTTCTTTGACGGCGGGAGAAAGTAGAACGAATATCCGTGTGGAGGATTATAAACGTCCGACATTCGATATTACGTTTGAAAAGCAAACGGAAAGTTACCGACTCGGAGATGAAGTGCAGGTAAAAGGCAAGATACAGTCTTATAGCGGTGTGATGCTTCAGGACCTTCCGGTAAAGTATACGGTGAAGCGTTCTGTTCGCAGTTTCTGGAGGATTTCGGAGGCTGTACAGATTGCTTCGGGTGAAGTGACTGCCAACGGGAACGGAGAATTTACGATCCCGGTTCGCCTGGAAGAAAGTGCAGATTATAAGAATAATGATAAAATATATTATCGTTATTCTGTTGAAGCGACTGTTATCAATGCGGCAGGTGAAACACAGTCGTCTACGGAGATGATTTCGGCAGGACAGCGTTCATTGATTTTGCAGACGGAGTTGAAAGAAAAGATTTGCAAGGATAGGCCGTTCAACATTGTGTTTGAAGCACAGAATCTGAACGGACAGCCTGTGGAAGTGAAAGGTACATACTCTTTATATCCGGCGAAAGATAAGGACTACAAGCAACTGGGCGAGAAACCGGTTGCAACCGGAACGTTTACTTCTAATAAGGAAATGACCTTCAATTGGGGGAAATTTTCTTCCGGGCCGTATGTGCTGAAGGCAACGGTGAAAGATAACCAGGGAAAAGAAGTGACGGCGGAAGCAAATACGATTCTTTTCTCTTCTGACGACAAACGTCCGCCTGTTCAGTCCGCCGTGTGGTTCTATGCAGAGAATACGGAATTTGACACTGCTCATCCGGCGGTATTCTATTTCGGAACTTCGGAAAAGGATACCTATATAATGATGAATGTATTTTGCGGTGATAAACTGCTGGAAAGCAAGGCACTGAATCTGTCCGATACGATTGTTCGTTTTCAATATCCGTATCAGGAAAGTTACGGTAACGGTATCTTCGTGAACTTCTGTATGGTGAGGGACGGACAGGTTTATCAGGAACGGGTTCAGGCGAGAAAACGTTTGCCGGACAAGACATTGGTGATGAAGTGGGACGTATTCCGTGATAAATTGCGTCCCGGACAGAAAGAGGAATGGAAACTGACAATCAAGACACCGCAGGGACAGGCTGCTCATGCCGAAATGTTGGCGACGATGTATGATGCCTCACTTGATAAAATCTGGAACCGCCGGCAGGATTTCCGGGTTTACTACCAGCAACTGCTTCCTTATTCCGATTGGATGAACGGATATGTTGGAAATAACTCCTACAATTATTGGTGGGATCGTAAGTCTCTCAAAGTACCTGCAATGTTGTATGACAGATTCGCTATGCAGCCTGATATAAGAAATGTATATGCGATGTCAGAATCCATAGCTGATGGAGTAGTGGTCAGAGGATATGCAGTGCAAAAGAAAATGTCGGTGACAGGCAGCGTTGTAAGCCGGAGCAATGCGGTGAGATATGCATCGGCGCTAGTTTCCGAAGATGCTGCGGATACAATGTTTGAATCGGAGTTAGTGCCAATGGTAGCAGGAAAGGCCGATGCCGCTTCCGGAGAAGAAGCGCTTCCTGAAGCTCCTGCCGGCTTGCGTACAAATCTTGCCGAGACTGCTTTCTTCTATCCCCAACTCCGTACCAATGAGCAGGGAGAGGTTTCTTTCTCTTTCACTATGCCCGAAAGTCTGACACGTTGGAATTTCCGTGGATATGCTCACACCAAGGGAATGTTAATGGGAACGCTGGACGGAGAAGCTATTACCAGTAAAGAATTTATGCTGACCCCGAATCTGCCACGTTTCGTGCGTGTGGGCGATAAGACCTCTATTGCTGCCTCTGTCTCTAACATGACTGGCAAGCCGCAAGCAGGAACAGTAAGCATGATTCTTTTCGATCCGGTGACGGAGAAGGTTGTCGACACACAGAAACAGAAGTTCTCCGTTGAGGCAGGCAAGACAATTGGTGTGAACTTCATGTTTACCGTCAGTGATAAATACGAGGTACTGGGTTGTCGGATGATAGCCGATAGCGGCACATTTAGCGACGGAGAGCAACAATTGGTTCCGGTACTCAGCAACAAGGAACATTTGGTAGAGACACTGCCCATGCCTATACGTGGAGAAGAAACTCGCACCTTCTCGCTCGACAGTTTGTTCAACCGGCATAGTAAAACGGCAACAGACCGTAAACTGACGATTGAATTTACCGGAAATCCTGCTTGGTATGTTATTCAGGCATTGCCTTCTTTGAGCCTTCCGGTCAATAATAACGCTATTTCATGGGCTACCGCCTACTATGCGAATACATTGGCTTCGTATATAATGAACAGTCAGCCACGCATCAAGGCTGTGTTTGATAGCTGGAGACTTCAGGGCGGTACGAAGGAAACCTTCTTGAGCAACTTGCAAAAGAATCAGGAAGTGAAGAATATTCTGTTGTCCGAATCTCCGTGGGTACTCGAAGCACAGACTGAAGAACAGCAGAAAGAGCGTATCGCTACACTGTTCGACTTGAATAATATCCGTAACAATAATATCGCTGCACTGACCAGATTGCAGGAATTGCAAAATTCCAACGGTGCCTGGTCATGGTATAAAGGAATGAACGGCAGCGGTTATGTCACGGCCTATATTGCCGAATTGAATGCCCGCCTTGCTCTGCTGACCGGTGAGAAGTTGGACGGACCAGCACTTGCTTTACAGGAAAAGGCGTTGACTTATCTTCACCAATCAGCTTTGGAAGAATACAAAAATATTCTTAAAGCACAGAAAGAAGGAGTGAAGTTCACAGGAGTGTCGGGCTCTATCCTGCAATATCTGTATATTGTCGCTATTTCCGGCGGACAGGTTCCTGCTGCCAATAAAGCTGCGTATGCTTATTATCTTTCTAAAGTGAAAGAGTTGCTTCCGGCAGCTTCAATGAATACGAAGGCGATTGCTGCTATCGTGCTCGATAAAGCCGGACAAAAGAAAGAAGCGCAGGAATTTGTTGCTTCTCTGAAAGAACATCTGACAAAGACGGACGAACAGGGGATGTTCTTCGCTTTCAACGAGAATCCTTATGCGTGGGGAGGAATGAGGATGCAGGCTCATGTAGACGTTATGGAAGCTTTGGAATTGATCGGCGGAAACAGCGAAACGGTGGAAGAAATGAAACTCTGGCTGTTGAAACAGAAGCAGACGCAACAATGGGATTCCCCTGTAACTACGGCAGATGCGGTGTATGCACTGTTGATGAAAGGTACTAATTTGCTTGACAATCAGGGCGATGTACGGATTGTGATTGCCAATGAAGTACTGGAAACGGTGAGTCCGAGCAAGACTACGGTGCCGGGACTGGGATATATCAAACGTTCGTTTACACAGAAGAATGTCATGGATGCCCGCAAGATTGAAGTGGAAAAGAGAAATCCGGGGATTGCCTGGGGAGCTGTTTATGCAGAATATGAATCGCCGATCAAGGATGTGAAGCAACAGGGAGGTGAGTTAAATGTACAGAAACAATTATATGTGGAACGTACGGTGAATGATACCCCTCGGCTGCAACCGGTCACGGCAAAGACGGTGCTTCAGGTAGGTGATAAGGTTGTTTCCCGTTTGAGTATCCGTGTAGACCGTGCAATGGACTTTGTACAGTTGAAAGATCAGCGTGGCGCTTGTTTCGAGCCGATCGGCAGTGTCTCCGGTTATCGCTGGAATAACGGAATCGGCTATTATGTGGATATTAAAGATGCTTCTACCAATTTCTTCTTCGATCACTTGGGGAAGGGAGTTTATGTACTGGAATATAGTTACCGTGTCAGTCGTGCGGGAACTTACGAAACGGGGCTGGCAACCATGCAATGTGCCTATGCGCCGGAATATGCTTCTCATTCGGCTTCAATGACGGTAGAAGTGAAATAATTAACTTATTAACGGTGAACGGTAAACGTTCACCGTTAATAATCCTTTCAATACGTTTCATATCTCATCTAAAACTCCTACATTTGTACACCAAAATAAAATATATCACATGAAACGTAATTTACTATCTATATTTTTTCTGCTTATTGTCACTTTGGCAGCTGTCGCCCAACCTCGTATTTCTTCTAATAAGGAGACGCACAACTTCGGACAAATAGAATGGAAACGTCCGGTGACAGTGGAGTATACCATTACCAATACCGGAAATCAGCCTTTGGTGCTGACCAACGTCACCACTTCTTGTGCCTGTGCCGTGGCCGACTGGACAAAAGAACCGATTGCTCCCGGAGCGAAAGGTATTGTAAAGGCTTCATTTGATGCCAAAGCATTGGGACGTTTCGAGAAGTCGGTCGGTATTTATAGCAATGCTACTCCGAGTCTGGTTTATCTGAAGTTTACGGGTGAAGTGGTGCAGGAAATAAAGGATTATACGAAGACTCATCCTTTCGCTATCGGTAATATCCGTATCGACCGGGATGAATTTGCCTTCCCCGATGTATATCGCGGACAGCAACCAACTATGACGTTCAGCATTGCCAACCTTTCCGACCGTCCTTATGAACCGGTACTGATGCATCTTCCTCCTTACCTGAAAATGGAGGCGGAACCTAAAGTGCTGCTCAAAGGAAAGAAAGGAACTGTCAAACTGACGCTGGACGCTAGCCAACTGAATGATTACGGATTGACACAGACTTCCGTCTATCTCTCCCGTTTTGCCGGTGATAAGGTCAGTGAGGATAATGAAATTCCTGTTTCGGCTATTCTACTTCCCGATTTCTCGCGGATGACGGCGAAAGATTCGTTGGACGCACCGGCTATCCGTATCTCGGAAACAAATATAGACCTCAGTGTACCATTGATAAAGAAAAAGAAAGCCAGCTACAATATCTTGATTGCTAATGCCGGAAAGACTCCGTTAGTAATCAGTAAGTTGCAGGTGTTTAATTCTTCTGTGGGCGTTAGTCTGAAAAAGACCGTGCTGCCGCCGGACGGAATGACGAAGCTGAAAGTAACGATTCGTAAACGTGACGTCGGTAATAAGAAGCATCATTTACGCATTCTTATGATTACAAACGACCCGTTGAATCCCAAAGTTGAAATCAATATCAAACGCTAAATTCTATGGCTATGGAACATCCTGAAAATAGTGGAGAATACAAAGGGCTTGCTGTCAACAAAGGCATCGAGCAGCCTTCGTCTGTAAATCCTTACCTGAAACGTAAGCCGAAAAAACGTCAGCTTTCGGTGGCGGAGTTTGTTGAGGGGATTGTGAAAGGCGACATTACTATTTTGAGCCAGGCTGTGACATTAGTGGAAAGTGTGAAACCGGAACATCAGGCCGTAGCACAAGAGGTGATAGAGAAATGCCTGCCTCATTCCGGAAATTCTGTCCGTATAGGTATCAGCGGAGTTCCCGGCGCGGGAAAGAGTACTTCGATAGATGTATTCGGTTTGCACGTGCTTGAAAAAGGAGGAAAGCTGGCTGTGTTGGCTATCGACCCCAGTAGCGAACGTAGTAAAGGCAGTATCTTAGGAGATAAGACGCGTATGGAACAGCTTTCCGTACATCCGAAGTCATTTATCCGCCCTAGCCCCTCGGCAGGTTCGTTGGGAGGAGTGGCACGCAAAACGCGTGAGACGATTGTACTCTGCGAGGCTGCCGGATTCGATAAGATTTTTGTGGAAACCGTCGGGGTGGGACAGAGTGAAACGGCTGTTCATTCTATGGTAGATTTCTTCCTGCTGATTCAGTTGGCAGGTACAGGAGACGAGTTGCAAGGCATTAAGCGCGGTATTATGGAAATGGCCGACGGCATTGTGATTAACAAGGCCGACGGGGATAATCTGGAACGTGCAAAACTGGCTGCTACTCAATTTCGTAACGCTTTGCATCTTTTCCCTGCTCCCGAATCGGGATGGACTCCCCAAGTGTTGACCTATTCCGGTTTTTATAATATCGGAGTGAAGGAGATATGGGATATGATTTATGAATATATTGACTTTGTGAAGACCAACGGTTATTTTGAATATCGTCGTAACGAGCAAAGTAAATACTGGATGTATGAAACGATCAACGAACAACTTCGTGACAGTTTCTATCATAATCCGGAGATTGAAGCCATGCTTCTGGAAAAGGAACAGCAAGTGTTGCAAGGAAATCTGACATCATTTATAGCCGCAAAGAGCCTACTCGATACTTATTTCGCAGACCTGAAACGGGACGACTAGAAAAAGAACGTTAAAAAGCGGATGAAAAAATAGGGGTGGTATGCTTTCTGATTGTATTTACATTCAGAGAACCATGAATATTGGACACAGAATATTATTTATTGACTTAAAATACCTTATGAACAAAACCTTGTTAACAGGTCTTCTGTGCTGCACCCTCACAGTACAGAGTTTCGCAGACCAACCTTTGGAAGGGTTTACCTATGCTACCTTGAATGCTCCGACAGGAGCGGAGTGGGAATCTCCCGAAAACTTGGCACTCAATAAGGAGCAGCCGCATGCTTATTTCTTTCCGTTTCAAGACTTGGAAAGTGCTCGCAAAGTATTGCCCGAAAACAGTAAGTTCTGGCAGTCTCTCAATGGCGACTGGAAGTTTCATTGGGCACCCGACCCCGATTCCCGTCCGGCAGATTTCTATCAGACGAATTATGATGTGACTTCGTGGGACGTAATCCCTGTACCGTCGAGCTGGAATATCTATGGTATTCAGAAAGACGGAAGCTTGAAGTATGGAACTCCTATTTATGTCAATCAACCGGTTATCTTCCAACATAGCGTGAAGGTAGACGACTGGCGCGGAGGAGTGATGCGTACTCCGCCCGCTAACTGGACTACTTATAAGCACCGTAATGAGGTTGGTTCCTTCCGCCGCGATTTTGAGATTCCTCAGGATTGGGACGGCAGGGAAGTATTCATCAGTTTCGACGGTGTGGATTCTTTCTTCTATCTTTGGATTAACGGTAAGTATGTGGGGTTCTCCAAGAACTCGCGCAATACCGCTAATTTCAATATTACCCCTTATCTTCAGAAAGGCAAAAATATCGTAGCAGCCGAAGTATATCGTAGCTCGGATGGTTCATTTCTGGAGGCACAGGATATGTTCCGTCTGCCGGGTATCTTCCGTACGGTAGCTTTGTACTCGGTTCCCAAGGTTCATTTCCGTGACTTAGTGGCTATTCCCGATTTGGACGCTACTTATACGGATGGTTCTTTGACTATCAACGCTGATATCCGTAACTTGGATAAAAAGGCAGCCAAGGATTATAAAGTATATTATTCTTTGTATGCCAATAAACTGTATTCTGATGAAAATACGTTGGTAGACGGCGTTTCATCTCCGGTTATCGAGAAGATCGTTCCGAATGAGATTGGTAAGGTTCAAACTGTTTTTCAGGTGAAGGCTCCTAACAAGTGGTCGGCGGAGTTTCCTTATCGCTATACGCTTGTTGCTGAACTGAAAGATAAAAAGAACAGGACTATTGAAACGGTTTCTACTATCGTAGGTTTTCGGAAAGTGGAAATCAAAGATACACCTGCGTCAGAAGATGAGTTCGGGCTTGCTGGACGCTATTATTATGTGAACGGAAAGACCGTTAAACTGAAAGGGGTGAACCGTCATGAATCCAACCCTGCTGTGGGACATGCCATTACCCGTGAGATGATGGAAAAAGAAATTATGCTGATGAAGCGTGCTAACATCAATCATGTTCGTAACTCTCACTATCCGGATGATCCGTATTGGTACTTCCTGTGCAACAAATATGGTATCTATCTGGAAGATGAGGCTAACATCGAATCACACGAATATTATTATGGTGCCGCTTCGCTTTCTCATCCGGTGGAATGGAAAAATGCTCATGTAGCTCGTGTTATGGAAATGGTGCATGCCAATGTCAACAATCCTTCTATCGTGATTTGGTCGTTAGGTAATGAGGCCGGTCCGGGTAAGAATTTTGTGGCGGCTTATGATGCGTTGAAGAAGTTCGATACTTCCCGTCCCGTACAATATGAACGTAACAATGATATTGTTGATATGGGTTCGAATCAGTATCCGTCTATCGGTTGGGTACGTGGTGCTGTACAGGGGAAATATGATATTAAATATCCGTTCCATATCTCCGAGTATGCTCATTCAATGGGAAATGCTTGCGGTAATCTTATTGATTATTGGGAAGCTATGGAGTCTACCAACTTCTTCTGTGGCGGTGCTATATGGGATTGGGTAGACCAGTCCATGTATAATTACGATCCGAAAACGGGTACGCGTTATCTGGCTTATGGAGGTGACTTCGGCGATACTCCCAATGATGGGCAGTTTGTAATGAACGGAATCGTGTTCGGAGATCTGGAACCGAAACCTCAATATTATGAAGTGAGAAAAGTATATCAGAATATCGGAGTGAAAGCTGTCGATGTTGAGAAGGGTGTCTTTGAGATCTTCAATAAGTATTATTTCAAGAATCTGGCGGACGACTACTATTTGATGTGGTCCGTTTATGAGGACGGCAAGGCTATTCAGGCAACTCTGAAGAAAGACATTAATCTGGCTCCCCGCCAGCGGATGCAAATCTCTCTTCCCTATAATCGTGCTGCGTTTAAAAAAGATGCGGAGTACTTTGTGAAAGTGCAGTTTATATTGAAAGACAAGATGCCTTGGGCTGATAAAGACTTCGTAATGGCGGAAGAACAGGTACTGGTGAAGGAAGCTACGGATCGTCCGTTAATCAGTGAAGTGCCTGCCGCTACTGCGGGAAGTCTGAAGAGTCGTATGAACCCGAGTACAGAGAGAATCGAAATTAAAGGGGACGGCTTTGAAGCGGAATTCGATCAGCAGACCGGAAGTATTTATAGCTTGAAATACGGCGATAAAACAATTATTGCGGCCGGAAACGGACCGAAACTTGATGCACTTCGTGCCTTTACAAACAATGATAACTGGTTCTATGCTCCTTGGTTTGAATATGGTTTGCATAACCTGCAACATAAAATGATAGAGGTAACAGCTCGTGAGAAGGATAGTAAAATGGTATTGAGTTTTACCGTAGAATCGCAGGCGCCGAATGCTGCAAGCATTAAAGGGGGGACCAGTTCCGGTAAGAATAGTATTGTGGAACTGACAGACCGGAAATTTGGAGCCAATGACTTTAAGTTTATTACCAATCAGGTGTGGACGGTTTATCCGGACGGTTCTATCGAATTGCAGTCCAGTATTACTTCTACTCGTCCCAGCCTGACTTTGCCACGTCTTGGCTATGTGATGAAAGTTCCTCAGGAATATGCTAACTTTACTTATTATGGTCGTGGACCGATTGATAACTATGCCGACCGTAAGAGTGGCCAGTTCATAGAGCAACATACGAATACGGTAGCGGGTGAGTTTGTGAATTTCCCGAAGCCGCAGGATATGAGTAATCATGAAGATGTACGTTGGTGTGCATTGACGAATCAGGCAGGACAAGGGGCAGTCTTTATAGCTACCGATCGCCTGTCGGTGTCTGCACTTCAATATTCTGCTCTTGATTTGATCCTGGCTTCTCATCCATATCAATTGCCTAAAGCAGGTGATACTTATTTGCATCTGGATTGTGCAGTTACCGGTTTGGGTGGTAATAGCTGCGGTCAAGGTGGCCCTCTTGTTCAAGACAGGGTATTTGCCGGTCATCATAATATGGGCTTTATTATCCGTCCGGCTGTTGGTGCGAATTTGGCAGCTGTTGCTAATGTTGCTCCTGCCGGAGATATTCCTTTGTCTATCACACGTACTCCTGCCGGGATGGTAGAATTGACGTCGGCAAAGAAAGACGCTGTATTCTGCTATACGATTGACGGTAGTAAAAAGATACAGGAATATACAGAACCTATTCCTTTGCGTAATGGAGGTACTGTGAAAGCATGGTATAAGGACAATAAGGATATTAGTGCCGTTATGAAGTTTGAAAAGATAGAAAGTATCCAGATGCAGGTGGTATATGCTAGCAGCCAGGAATCAGGCGATGGAGATGCTGCTAATCTGGTTGACGGTGATCCTAGTACGATATGGCATACAATGTATTCAGTAACGGTTGCCAAATATCCGCATTGGGTGGATCTTGATGCAGGTGAAGTAAAAGAAATCAAAGGCTTTACCTATCTGCCGCGTCAGAATGGAAATAATGGCAATATCAAGGATTACTCTATTCAAGTCAGCATGGATGGTAAAGAATGGGGTGATCCGGTCAAGAAAGGTACTTTTGCTAATAACTCAAAGGAAAAGAGGGTGATGTTCGACAAGCCGGTAAAGGCACGTTATATTCGCTTTACTGCTTTGAGTTCGCAGAACGGACAAGACTTTGCGTCCGGTGCAGAAGTGACTATCCTGGCTAACTAGAATAAAACTATTCAGGCACAGATTACACGGACTTCACAGTTTTAGTCAATCAAAGAACTGTGAAATTTGTGTAATCCGTGTCTGATAACTAATAATGATTGGTGGTTATTACAATTCCCTTCCTGCTTTCTCGAAATCAGCCTTCGACTTACTTTGCGTTACAATATATACACCGAGAAATACGAGCGCAATGGCAAGTCCTTTCTGCCAGCCGAAACTTCCGATTCCCATAGTAATTGTTGCAATTGTGGTCACAATCGGTTGCATATAATTGTACATACTGACTACTGTAAGACGAAGAAGTTTTTGTGTGGTCATGAAAAACAAAGGGAAGTACAGCTAGTCATATGTTTCCGTTTATTGGGCATATATAGCATCTTGAGTATATATGGCAACTACGCTGGATATATAAACTATGGAATATGACCTTAAACTTTAGAGAAGTATCGTGAATGCCAGAGGGTAAAACAATCTCTGCCATTCACGATTTTTTCTAATTAGTATTTTTCCTGAAATTTCAAAACTACTTTTACCGGAAAATGATCCGAAGGAATATGAGATTCATATTTTCCAGTAGTTTCGTTTTTGGTACGATAAGTATCTGTTAATACACCGTATTTTTCTACAGTAAAATTAAGGGTTACGAAAATATGATCGATACGGTTCGGAGTATATGCGTTCGGATTCCAGCCTGTACATGTCCCATTAGTCGCATATCTCATTTGAGCTACCTTGTAAGCATCTGATAATATTCGGGATTCATGAAGAACCTGATAACTTTCACTGGTTTGGTCTACATTGAAATCACCTGTCAGTATAACGGGATCTTTAGCGCACATTTCCTTAATTTTAGCAATAATCAGTTTAGCACTTTCTCGGCGGGCTACCACTCCGATATGATCCATATGCAGATTAAAGAACCAAAATTTGAACTTATCGGTTTTGTCTTTGAATTCTCCCCATGTGCAGATACGAATATAAGCAGCATCCCATCCTTTATTTGGTTTTATAGTGTTTTCCGACAACCAGAAGTTACCGGATCTGAGTAGCTTGAACCTATCTTTCCTGTAGAAAATAGGAGCATATTCTCCTTTTGTCTTTCCGTCATCTCTTCCTACACCTATGTAGTAGTTGTACGTAGACAGAGCGTTGAGCATGTCTTCCAATTGATTATGTTTCACTTATTGTGCTCCAAAAATATCGAAGTCATGGAAGATGATTAACTGGGTAGGTACCGGACATCGCTGTTCCCAGCCATTTCCTTCTTTGTCATCGTTAGAATTACTGTTTCGTACGTTGTAGGTGGCTACGTTCAATTGCTGCGCATTCAGTATTGACATACTACAAAGTACCAATACAATTAAAAGTGTTCTCATTGTTTTTTATTATTAAATGGTTATTTAGTTTTTTTCTTCTGTTTGTTCACTTCTGTATTTTTGGGGAGATGTATTGTACAATTTCGCAAATTCCCGGTAAAAATAAGACTTGTACGAGAAACCAGATTTATACATAATTTCGGTGACTGTGAGTTTAGTTGTTCTTAGCAGGTTAGCTGCATATTTCAGACGAACGGTACGAACAAACTCACTTGGTGTTTTTTCTGTCAATTCTTTAAGTTTGCGGTACAATCCAGCTTTACTGATTCCTATAAAGTCTGCAAGAGAATCTGGATTCATGGATTCATCGTCAATATTATCTTCTATAAATTTGATAATCTTGTTCAGCAATAATTCATCCTCTTTGTACATGGTGATTCCCTCTCTTACAATAAGAGAGGAGCGATCGGACTTGAAATACTCTTTCATCAGAGAGTATTTATTAATAATATTCTCTACCGCACTCAATACATGTCTTGGATGAAAAGGTTTAGGGATATACAAATCTGTTCCATGATTATAGGCATTAATTTGGTCTTCAATAGAGTTCTTGGCAGAAATATGGATAATCGGAATATGTGCTGTCCGTTCATTAGATTTTAATACATTTGTTAGCGTAATGCCATCTAATTTAGGCATTAACACATCACTGATAATGATATCCGGTTGCTTTTGTTCTACTTCTTTCAGTGCCTCTTCTCCATCGGCTGCTTCACAAACCTGATAGTAAGGCAGCAGAATATCTTTCAACAGTTCCCGGATATTCTTTTCGTCTTCCACGATCAGTATGGTAGTTCCTTTTTGCTTAGGAATAAAGAGCATTTCATTGTTCTCCGTTTCTTTTGTAGGCAAACTTTCTCTTTCAGAATCCACATACATAGGAGGCAAAAATACATTAAATTCCACATATTCTCCCAATGTACTTTCTATAGTGATTTCTCCACCTAACAATTCTGTCAGGCTTTTGGTTAGGTTCAGACCAATTCCGGTACTCCCAGCATATTTTAGGTTACTGCTCTCGAAAATCTTAAAGCGGCTGAATATTTCACTCATTTGCTTTTTAGTCAACCCCTTACCAGAATTGCGTATACGGAAATGTAATGTTCCAGTAGTGGCATTCTGCCTAATTTCAGCACAGATATATCCTCCAGACGGTGTATATTTGAATGCATTAGATAATAAATTGAATATAATTTTTTCCAGAGCATTCCTGTCTGTGGTAAAAGACTGCACCTCTTTACTTTTGAAACTAAAGTCTATTTTATTCTCTTCTGCAATCTCAGTATAGTTGTCTGATACATAATCAACAAGAAGTTGGATGTCTATTTTTTCTGCATAAATAGACGTATGTCCCGATTCTGCTTTCCGAAACTCCATTAGTTCGTTGATGAGTTTCTGCATTCGGTCAGCATTATTCTTGATGATGTAGATATACCTTTTCGTATAACTGTCAAGATCTACCTTTTCCAGTAAATGCTGTGCAGGACCATATATCAGTGTTAGAGGAGTGAAGAACTCATGTGCCACGTTCGTAAAAAAATTCAACTTCGATTCATGAATACGTTGTTGATTTTGCTTTTCAATATGTTCCAGCAAAATTTGGCGATTCAGTCGGATACGATTCTTGATAACAGTTTGTGTTATATAAATAGCGACAGCAATTAAAATAAAATAGATAATAAAGGCAGTAGTACTTAGCCACCAAGGATAGGCGACATTCAGATGAAGAGAATATATCTGATTGCTCCATACGCGGTCACCATTGGTGCATTTTACTTCCAGTTTATATTTTCCTGGGGGTAGTTTGGTGATGACGATATTGGGATTATTCTCATTATAAATCCATTCATCGGCGAAGTCAATAATCCGATAACTGAATTCGCAGTTCTCGTTGTTGATAAAGTCATGTGCTGTAAACCCTAATGTAATATAAGGTTCATCATAGTCAAGTTGAAGCGTATGATTATGAATCCGTTCATAAATGTTCTGACTAGTATTATTAATTTTTAAACTATTCAAACTGAGAGTAGCAATATGATCCCGTAAACGTATTTTATTCTCATCAAAATAGTTCAGCCCACTGACTCCTCCAAAATACAACCATCCTGCTTTATCCTTAAAAATCGCTCCATCAGAAAATTCATCATTTTGTAATCCATTTTTATATGAATAGTTTGTTATTTCTCCTAAAGTCAAATCTATAGCAGACAGGCCATTATTAGTACTGAACCAAATATGTTGATTATTGCTTTCTATAATGCCATGAATGGTATTATTGAGTAATCCGTTGTTGTCGGTATATTCTGTAAGGGATGTAGAACCGTTTGTCGATAATAGCCTATTAAGGCCATAACTGGTACCTATCCAAATACTAGCAGAATCACCCTTAGCTAAATAAAGGATGTCATTATTAGTTAAAGAAAGGTCAGCATTTATATCACTGAGTTCTTCAAACTGCTCAGTAGAGATATTAAGCCTATTAATTCCTCCGCCGCGTGTTCCTATCCAGAGCGTATTATTATCATATCCTGTCATAACGGAATAAATGATATTATGGCTGGGCGAAGCGGAACCGGGTGATTTATATTGCTTTATGTCAGTTACTTTATACTCTTGCCCTTCTCTACAAAGGTGTAGTTTAATTAGACCAAATCCGGAGGTTCCCAACCACAGAAGTGAATCATTATGCGTAAACAATATACTGTAAATGGCTTTAAATGAAGGGAATTTCGGAGGAATATTCAACTTTTTTATTCTTTTATCGTTACGCATCATGTAGTTGATTCCTTCTCCTTCAGTACCTATGAATATGTCACCTGACATATTCTTACGCATAGCATATACAGAATTGGATATTAATCCATCTGCGATTGTCAAGTACGATTCTGCTTTTCCATTTTGCTTGTCAATCAATAAAATTCCTTCACCCTTTGTCCCGGCAAGTATGTTACCGTTATCTTCTTCGCAAAAGCATCGCGTAGGATAGTTTGTCTTTATTGTGTGAAATGGAGATTTATATTTATATACTTTTAGTATGCCCTGTCCATCGGTTCCTATCCAAAGGACGTCTTGTGAACTGTTATAAATAGTAAAGATTGATATTTTTTCTGGCAGATTTGAAAGTTTTTCTTCACTTCCATCCTCTAAATTATATTTCATACATTCACCTTCGATAAAGCTAATAAATAGCAAATTATTTTGTTGGATGATTTGCGACACGTTTTTTTCTCTAGGAAGATTTATAGTGCGTTGCGGAATATAGTTGGAAAATAGGGTGATAGAACGTTTGCTATCTGCAATAAAAGATTCATCCGTCAGATAAATGGTTGAGATGGCTCCCGGATGTTCAATTATTTTAATGAAAGAAAGTAGAGGCTTACTTTTGTCAAAAGCAAAAAAGTAAAGATAAAGTTTTCCTTCTTCTGTAAGAAATACGAGACGATTTTCGTTATCAATAACGAATTTCTTGATATTGTTTGGAAGTTTATTTTTCAAACGAATGAATTCTTGCTGCTGTTCGTCGAAATAGAACAACCCACGTTCTTTTACATAGCAAATAATATTTTTCTGGGAAGTTATACCGATCTGGTACGCTCTGTCTTGTTTAGGAGCATGACCTTCCGTCCCCAAAAAATAAGGTGTAAATTTTTGGGTAGATCGTTTCCACTGGTTGATGCCATAATCGGTGGAGACCCACATAATAGAATCGTTTTGCTCGATAATTTGCCAAATAACATTATTGCTGATACTGCCGATATCCTTTTTATTATAAGAATAGTTTTTAAAGTTACGACCGTTATAGACATTCAACCCTTCCCAAGTTCCAATCCAAAGCGCATGCTCCGAGTCTTCTAAAAAACAATTCACAGAATTATTTGATAATCCATCGGCATTAGACAATTGCGTTACTACATTTTGCGAATGCAGTAAAAAAGGCATTAGGCATACAAAAAAGAAGCAGATGCCAGTGGAATATATGTGCTTTCGTAGAAACATGATGCAAAGATAAGCATGATAAATGAGAGCACAAAAAGAGGAATATACTATTTAATACTCATGGACTTTTTTGAGAATATAGTGTACTCTATTGTTGAACCACCAATGTAACTTTGCTCACAAAACATAAATTTATAACAAATTTAAAGTACAAGAGTATGGGAAAATTTAAATTAGCAATTTATCTGTTTTGCATGATGGCATTTGCCGGATGTTCCGGTCAAAAGCAAACGGCTACAGGACAGAAAGAGCAGACTGACAAGCAATGGGTGCTAGGACCATTTGTTCGTCCAGAAGGTGTTAATCCTGTCATCTCTCCACGTATGACGACTTTTCAATGCCCGATGCGCAAACAATTAGTGAAATGGGAAGAAAGTGACACATTCAATCCGGCAGCGACGGTAAAGGATGGTAAAATTATAGTGCTTTACCGGGCAGAGGACAATTCCGCCCAAGGTATTGGGAAAAGAACATCCCGCATCGGTTATGCGGAAAGTTTAGATGGAATAACAATGACAAGAGACGACCTGCCAGTGTTGTTCCCTGCCGAAGATACATATAAAGATATAGAATGGGAAGGGGGATGTGAAGACCCTCGTGTAGCAATGACGGAAGACGGAACGTATGTAATGCTTTATACGGCATGGAATCGTAATATTCCCCGATTAGCTGTGGCAGTTTCGAAAGACTTGAAGAAATGGACTAAGCACGGATTAGCTTTTGCGAAAGCCTATAATGGGCGTTTTGCCGATTTGGCGAGTAAGTCAGCTTCTATTGTGACAGGAGTAAAAGATGGGAAACTAGTCATTGAGAAGATTAATGGTAAGTATTTTATGTATTGGGGAGAAAAAGCTGTATATGCTGCGACTTCTGACAATCTGATAGACTGGGAACCTGTACTGGATGAAAACAATGAACTTCGGAAAATAGCCGTACCTCGTGCTGGATACTTTGATAGTAGATTGACAGAATGTGGACCTCCTGCCATTAAAACGGTGAATGGAATTGTGCTGCTTTATAATGGGAAAAACGGGGATGAGATGGATTGGGATCCGGACTTTCCTGAAGGTGCATATTGCGCCGGACAGTTCTTGTTTGATGCAAATGATCCCTACAAAGTATTGGACAGGTTGGATAAACCGTTCTTTGTTCCTGAAGCTGCTTTTGAGAAGAGTGGCCAATATAAAGATGGTACGGTCTTCATTGAAGGATTGGCTTACTTGAAAAACAAATTGTATCTTTATTATGGCTGTGCTGATTCTCAAGTCGCAGTTGCTGTATGTGATGACAACATTGATTCTAAGCTTTAAAATAATTAATAAATTTAATCTATGAAACATGGTAGTAAAATGAACATGGCGGTTTTGAGACGGTTATTGACCGGTTACTTGAAAAAAATGGCTGTTCCTGTTGTTATGGCAGGTGCTTTCTTAGGCACATCTTCTATGGCGTTTGCCGAGAATTGTTTGATTCCGGGAGTTGAACAGACGGTTCGGAATATTTCGGTGAAGGGTGTGGTATTGGATCCTGCCGGTGAACCCATAATCGGGGCATCCGTATTGCTGAAAGGAGTAAATGGAGTCGGAACGATTACCGATGTGGATGGTAATTTTATATTGTCTGTTCCTGTTGATGGTGTGTTACAGGTTTCGTATATAGGATATAAGACTACTGAAGTAAAGGTAAACGGTCAATCAAGTCTGAAAGTAACTTTAATGGAAGATACGGAGATGCTTGACGAAGTAGTGGTCGTAGGTTATGGCATTCAGAAAAAGGCATCTGTCACAGGTTCCGTAGCAGCCATAAATTCACAAAAATTGATGGAAGTAAAGGCTCCTAGTGTGACAAATATGCTTGCAGGACGTCTACCTGGTTTACGTGCCGTACAACGTAGCGGAAGTCCGGGAGATGATGCTGCATCGGTTGATATCCGTGGATATGGAAGTATGTTAGTCATAGTGGATGGGGTAGAACGTGATTACACACAACTCGATCCGAATGATATCGAATCCATTTCTATCCTAAAAGATGCTGCTGCAGCCGTTTATGGTTTTAAGGGGTCTAACGGCGTATTGTTGGTAACCACCAAGAAAGGTACGGAACAAAAAGCAAAGATAGAATATAATGGTTATGTAGGTCTTCAACAAGTAACCCGTTACCCGAAAATGATGAATGCGTATGAATATGCTTCGTTATACAATGAAGCTATCTATAACAATGATCCGTGGCGAGGGGCCAATGCTTATTCGCAAGAGCAATTGATGGCTTACCGGAATGGCACGGCGGGTACGGACTGGTGGGGAGAAACCATGCGTAGTACAGCTCCTCAGACTTCCCACAACTTAAGTGTTACAGGAGGTACAGAGAGAGTGAAATACTATATGTCGGTCGGATATATGGATCAGGGAGGCATTCTTCGTTCTGAAGATTGGAATTATAAGCGCTACAATGTCCGTTCCAATCTTAGTGTGGAAATTACCAAAGGGTTGAATGTTGAATTGGGATTGAGTGGTCGTTATGATAACCGTAAACGACCATACGATGCCGATAATTTGTTCCGTTCAGCACAGATGGCCATTCCGACTTATTCCATTTATGCTAATGATAATCCCGATTATTGGGGGGGTGTAGGCGATATGGCGAATCCAGTGCATGTATCAGATTCAGAGTATAGCGGTAATGAAGATCGTTTACGACGTGAGTTCAACGGCTCATTGGCGTTGACATGGAAATTCCCATGGGTAAAAGGGTTAATTGCTAAAGCATTGGTCGCTTATGACTACACGAATACGGAGTGGAAGACATGGCGCAGAGATTTGACCGAGTACACGTACGATTATGCAAACGAGGAATATGTGGGAAAAGAGATTAATACGGCATATTTGGAATCGAAATTCGAGAATTATGAGAAACCGACTTATCAATTCTCGTTGAACTATAATAATACATTTGCAAAACGACACAATATAGGTGCGACGTTTGTGTGGGAAATGTACAACGACAAGAAAAACTGGGTAACCGGAACACGTGACTTTGCCATTGGCTTGATACCGGATTTAGATTATGGCAATGACAGTAACCAAAAATCCTCTGGTAAGACACAAAAAACAGCACATGCCGGTTGGGTAGGACGTTTGAATTATGATTATGGCAACCGTTATCTTGTCGAATTCAATTTCCGTTATGACGGAACATACAAATTCCAGCGAGGTAATCGATGGGGTTTCTTTCCGGGTGTCTCTTTGGGATGGCGTGTCTCTGAAGAGGATTTCTTTAAAAAGTTATTACCGGATATGGACAACCTGAAAATTCGGGCCTCCTACGCAAAGGTCGGAGACGAAGGTGATTTTGACGCATTTCAGTATTTGGATGGATATACTTCTCATGGGAGTTATATAATGGGAAGTGGTGGAGTAACTTCAGGAATGACAACTGTGGGAATGGCTAATTCCTGGTTGACTTGGTATGAATCTAAAATCATGAATGTCGGTTTTGAAGTATCTTATCATAGAGGTTTGATTTCAATGGAATTCGATTGGTTTCGTCGCAATCGTTCAGGGTTGCCAGCTACCCGTTCCGGATCATTGCCTACTGTTTTTGGTGAATCAATGCCCCAAGAAAACTTGAATTCTGATATAAACACCGGATTTGAGATTGCAATAGGTCATAAAAATAAGATTGGTGAATTTTTGTATGACATATCTGCCAATTTTTCTACGACCCGCATTAAGTATGATTATGTGGAACGTGCTGCCTCGACAAATATGTACGACAATTGGAGAAATAACACGAATGGGCGATACAAAAGTATACGTTGGGGAAAGAGAGTTATCGGTCAATTTACTTCTTTTGAAGAAATCCTAAATTCGCCTATACAGGATGGGGATGGAAACCGTACTTTGTTACCAGGTGATTTGAAGTTCGAAGATTATAACTCAGATGGTATTATTGATGATAAGGATACGCAGCCATTAGGTCACGGTGATACGCCTCGTATGTATTATGGATTGAATATGAGTGGAGAATATAAAGGATTTGATTTGACCATATTCTTTCAAGGGGCAGCAGGACATGATATTTTTGTCAGTGGTGATATACTCGATCCGTTCATTCAACAAGGATTGGGAAATGGATTGGCTATCATGACAGACCGTTGGCATCGAGAAGACCCAACCGACCCTTATAGTAAATGGGTGCCTGGATATATGCCTGCACCTCGTGTAGCCGGAGTTGCCAATAATCGTTCCAGTAATTCTTGGTCGTTGCATGATGCAAGCTATCTTCGCCTGAAAACGTTGGAGGTAGGTTATACGTTACCTAAATCTCTGACTCGAAAAGCTTCCATTGAACGGGTGAGGTTCTATGTCAATTGTAATAACCTGTTGACCTTTACTAATCGTGAAGGGCTGATGAAGAATATAGACCCTGAGAATAACTCAAGTTATATGCGTTATTATCCACAGATGAAAACTTATAATTTTGGTGTAAACGTAACCTTTTAAAACTAATAAGAACCATGAATAAGAAACGTTTGAAATATATATTGATGGGCGGAGTACTTATACTTAGCCTGACAGGATGTGATGATTATTTGAATTGTGAAGATACAAGTGGCATTATTACTTCGGATTTGATTTGGCAGAATCCAAAAGCAATCACTGCTGTTTTGGCTGATATGTATGATTCGGGGTTGAGAACTGACGAATTTGATGATTGGTATGGAGCAAAGCATAATCTGACCAACCAAACGACACTCTCGGATGAGGCTACAGCGAGCTATCAGAAAGAAAGCGCGTTTGATAAGGCTGATGCAACTTACTCGTATGGGACATATATCTTTAATGATGATATGGCGACGCGTTACAAACAGATCCGTATCGTGAATAATTTCTTGCAGCATATTACCGTAACTTCTGTTTTGAGCGATGATGAAAAGAATTTACTTTCTGCAGAAGCCCGTTTCATACGTGCGATGCAATATTTCGGTTTGGTAAAGCGGTATGGAGGTGTACCTTTGCAAACGGTACCGATGGAGTATTCATCGGATCCCACGTCTCTTTATCAGGCACGTGATACGGAACAAAGTGTTTATGACTTTATTATTGATGAATGCAAGAAAATTTACATGGATCTACCGGAAGTGAGAAGCAGTGATTCCAAATATCAAGCAAGCAGAGGAGCTGCATTGGCTTTATGGTCTCGTGCTGCATTGTACGCTGGAAGCATTGCCAAATATTCCGGCGTCTTGACATTGACCGGAGAGGCTGTTTCAAAAGGATATGTCCGTATCTCGGAGTCGGAAGCAGAACGCTATTTTACGGAATGTTACACGGCTTCGTCGATAATATTGAATGATATGGTTCCTCAAGTATATAGCTTATACAAAACAAGTAGCTCGGATACTGATGCACTGGCACAGAATTTTTATAACTTGTTTTCGAAAGCGATAAATGGAGAAAACGGTGAATACATCTTTCAGAAACAATATGATGTGGAAGCAGATAAAGGGCACATGTGGGACAAGTTGAATGTTCCGTTCTCTTATCGTGGAGACGGATGGGGATGTGGCGTTTCTCCTGCATTGGAATTAGTGGAAGAATTTGAGTATAGGGATGGCTCGGATGGTAAGCTGAAATTGAAAGACGAGACGGGAAAATATATCAGTTATGACAGCCCTTATGATATCTTTGAGAATAAGGATCCTCGGTTGTTTGGTTCTATTTATTTACCTGGTGCCCCTTATAAAGGTACAGGAGGAGGAAACATAGAATGGATAAGAGGAGTCATTGATGGTGAAGATGGAATCGGAACCAAATATGAAGCTACTGCCCAACCAGATAAGGAAAATAAGGTTACGATAAATGGGACGGTTTATAACACATCTGGTAAAGATGGCGGCTGCTTGGCTGTTGGAGATGCCAGCAAAACCGGATTCTATCAACGAAAGTTTTTGGATGAGACGATGGAAAATTATACGAACATCGATGCAAAACGTTCTTCGACTCCTTGGGTTGTTTTTCGATTGGGAGAAATCTATCTAAATCGTGCAGAAGCATGTGTGGAATTGAACCAACATTTGAACGAAGCATTGAATGATATCAATGAGATTAGAGGTCGGGCAGGCATTAAATTGTTGACTGCGTCCGAGTTGACTTTGGAGAAGGTGCGCCGCGAACGGAAAGTGGAACTGGCCTTCGAACGTCATCGTTATTGGGACTTGAAACGTTGGCGTAAGTCACATTTGGATGTCTCACAGGGAGGATTGACGAATTTCCGAGGGACAGCTCTTTGTCCTTATTATAACATAAAGAGTGGAAAATATACTTTTGAAACAGGTATACCAGCCAAACGGATACGGCTGTTCACAGAAAAGAACTATTATACAGGATTCCGTCCGGAAGATTTGAGTACCAATCCGTTAATGGTACAAAATCCTGGGCATGAGAATTGATGAAAAAATAACTCTTTATACAAAAGAACTGATATGAATAGAATATTGAACACAGGATTGATCGCATTACTTTTTGGACTCGTAACGGCATGCGAAAATGAGATAGATAATTATGAAGCACCTAATGGAGGGGTGTATGGTAGCATCTATGATAAAGAGACCCATGAACCAATCCCGATGCCAGTAGCGGGAAGCAGCGGTGTGATGATTAGTTTGTATGAACAAAATACGGGTGCTACAGCTTCTGTCGATTTCCGTGCTCGTCAGGATGGAACATTTGAACATACCAAAGTCTTCAATGGCGATTATCGTATTCAAGCGAAAGATGGTCCTTTCGTAGGGGTATGTGAAGGTTATGTCACAGTTAACGGACAAACACAAGTGGATTTATATACCATACCTTTTTCGCGTGCAAGTTTGGATGTTTCTGTCTTGGATGACAATAAACTGTCACTCGTTTATGATGTCAAGGTTTCCAATGAGACGTTGACATTAACTGATGTATCTGCCATTTGGAATTATTCACCCGGAGTAGATGTAAACAGCACTAATCTTGCCGGCATATCTTCATTGGGGTCGGTGGAAAGCGGTACCTATATCTGGGATTTAATGAATGATACTCAGTTCATAGAAAATCATTACAAAATATTGGCTAATAAGAATCGGGTGTATGTGCGGATTGCTTCTACAGTAACAGTAAATGGCAAGTCCTACGTTAACTATAGTCCGGTAGTGGAAGTGAAAGTAAATGATATATTAGGTAATAATCAATAGTTATTTAAATAGAAAGAAATACTGTATGAAACGTAAACTTTATTTATTATTAGCTCTAATTGTGGGGAGCTGCATGTTTTACGCTTGCGACTCAGATGACCCGAGTAATAATGTAGGAGGCACCACTACCCCTAAAGGCGTATCGCTGAAAGTTATGACATATAATATATATAGTGGGCAAAAAGCCTATTCAGGAACTAAGGGGCTGGATACGATTGCCGCAGTTATCAAAAAGGTAAATCCGGACATCATAGGTATACAGGAGTTCGAAACTGGTAGCGACAAGTTGGGTAAGGCGGATGCCATATCCCTGTTGAGGGAAAGAACAGGAATGCGCTATGCTTATTTTGCAAAGACTGGTTATAATCCTGGAGGCGGTGATTATGGTAATCTCATTTTATCGAAATATGAAATAAGCGAAGGCGCTTGTTACGATTTGCCAAGAATTAATGAAATAGGAGACGATAAATATCCACGATCCATAGGAATAGTAAAGGTTAAGAAAAACGAAAAGGAATTTCATTTTGCTGTTACCCACTTGTCTCTTATTGAAGAAAGCCGTGTCAAACAAGTGTCCACGATACTTGAAAAGATAGCTAATATTAATGGTCCTGTCATATTGACGGGGGATTTTAACGCATATGCCGACTCTGAACCTTTGAACATTTTACGTGAAAAGTTTGAGATTGCATGTCTGAATGACAATTACGGTCTGACCGTAGAGCCGCCTGTGCCCACCAAAGCGATAGATTTCATCCTTTATACCCCTGACAAGGGGCTATTGCCAGTGGCGTATGATGTATATTACGATGCTTATTACCAGTCGGATCATTTCCCAGTTGTAGCATCATTTGTTATTCACGATTAAAAAAAAATGTTATGAAGACAATAGAATATTATAGTAAGTTAATCTTGATATGTATTTCATTGCTTGTACCTCTATGTTTTGCAGGCTGTGAAGAAGATATAGAAGAACCGCAGGATGAAATCGAAAATCCGGCGGACAAAGACGGTGATGACGAAGTTGAAGAAGGTATTCCTTTCTCACTCGGAAACTATAATCCTACATCAGGAAATAAAGGGACTGTACTGAACCTGTACGGGACCGGATTTGGTAAAGATGTGAATAATGTTAAGGTGACGGTGAACGGAACGGAGGCCGAAGTGACTGAAGTGGACGGATACTACATAAAAGCGAAAGTGGCAAAAAAATCCGGAACTGGGCAGGTGAAAGTTCGTATCGGAGAAGAAGAATTGGTGTATGAAACACAATTTACTTATAATTTTGGAACAACTGTAAGTACTTATTTCGGGGCTAAGATTGATAACAAATCTGGCATGAAATATGGAGATCTACATGAGGCGCGTTTATGGAAACCGGTATCAATTGCTTTCGACAAGGACAATTCGCTGTATATAGTCCAAGATGAGGACAGGGACATCGCCATGGTGAAAGATGGAACAGTCAGTCAATTCTTGGATGCGGACAAGACAGATAAATGTCAACAAATGTTCAACATCGCATTCTCAAAGGATAATGGTTATATGTACATATCCAATGATGGCAATGCCAGCGGAAATTCAAACATTGTGTCTATCCCTTGGAATGAATCCGCAACTAAATATGATGTGGATAAATTGAGCATTTTCTGGGACAGAAGCAATATTACATATTATGTAACTACTGTTGCTGTACATCCTATAACCGGTGAACTGTTCGCCATTTATGGGAAAAACTCAAAAATATTCAAATATGATCCAATAGAAAGTAAAATGGTTGATACAGGATCAATTCTTCCTAATCTGGAAGGAAATCCCGTAAACGGAGTGAAAACCCGTTGCATGTTATTCGACAAGGCAGGAACCACTGTATATTTCAGTTCCCAGAATTGCAGTGTCATATATAAAGGAGACTATGACATAGCGAACGGGACATTCTCGAATATCCATATATGGGTCGGACAATATAATCAGCATGGTTGGGAAGAAGGCCAAGGTACGGCAGCCAAACTTAACAGGCCATATCAGATGGATATGGATGAAGAAGGGAATCTGTATGTGGCTGTATTCGATGCGAACCGGATTGCGAAGATTACTCCCGATGGTACAATGACCTGCTATGCAGGAAATGGAACTTCGGAACTCAAGGACGGTCCTCTCAACGAAGCGCAATTCAATCATCCGGCAGGTATCCAGTTTGGCCCAGACGGAGTGTTGTATGTGGCAGAATATTGGAACCATACAATACGCAAGATAGAGACAGAATAGTGAATTATATTAGTAATGATAAAAATTGTAAATCATGAGAAAAATAATACAATATCCCAAACTATTCTTTGTGCTTGCGACTACATTACTGATGTCGTGTATGGTAGGATGCAGCGAAGAAAACATACAAGATGTGACACCTGAAATCAGTGCGAACGATGCAGTTCCTCGGGTTACGATGTACACACCGACAACCGGAGGAAAGGGCACAATTCTGACTTTATATGGAACCCATTTCGGAACGGATCTTAATAATGTTCGTGTGACGGTGAATGGGGTGGATGCAGAAGTAACCGGAGCGTTTGGCAACATTGCCACGGCAGAAGTGGCGAGGAATTCAGGTTCTGGAGCAGTCAAAGTATATGTGAAGAAAGGGGAAGAGGAAGTAGAGATGACTTATGGTACTTTGTTCGAATATTCCACTTCTCCTATCGTAAGTACTTATTTTGGCTTCAAGATTGATGACAAGTCTGGTAAGAAATATGGCAATCTGCAAGAAGCACGTTTATGGAAACCGATGGCTATCAAGTTCGATAACGAAGGTTCCTTATATATCATACAAGATGAAGATCCGGATGTCGCCATGGTAAAAAACGGCCAAGTCAGTCTATTTTTAAAAGGCTCATCGACAGATGGAGGCTTGGTGAACAGAATGCGCGATTTGTCTTTTTCCTTGAATTATGACAAGTTTTATATCGCTAACGACTATAATGGGAAAGGAAAATCTCACATTGCATCTATCCCATGGGAGAGTACGGGTTATAATGCAGAGAGTATGACTGCTTTGGTGGATAAAGATAATTCAAATATTGATGCCGGTATGACAAACGTGGCTGTACATCCCAAAAATGGTAAGATTTATTCAGTCAAGCACAATCCGGGAGAAATTTATGTATACGATGAGGAGCAGAAGAAAATGCTGACTACCAATGTTATTCTGCCATATCCAGAAGGCTCAGACAAAAAAATTGAATCGCATTGTATGTTGTTCAGCAAAGATGGTACCACAGTATATGTTAGTTCGCAAAGAAAGCATGTAATATTCAAGGGGAAATATGACCTTGACACGCAGACTTTCTCCGATTTCCAGATATGGGTAGGAAAATATGGCGAGGCTGGTTGGGCAGAAGGAAAAGGCTCTGCTGCCAAACTGAATGAACCATATCAAATGGATTTGGATCAAGATGGGAATCTATATGTTGCGGTATTCAAAGCACATCGCATTGCAAAGATTACTCCTGATGGATATATGACCAGATATGCAGGTACGGGCACTTCGGGAACAGCCGATGGTACATTGGAACAAGCGCAATTCAATCATCCGGCAGGTATCCAGTTCGGTCCGGATGGGGTACTATATGTCGCAGAGTATTGGAATCATGCGATACGTAAAATTGAATGTGAATAAGTAAAGAATAGGTAAGAAAGATTGTTTTCAGGATAAAAGATCAAACAGTTGAAATCATAAATAGATATTGTTATGAATCATAGATGGGGTGTTGTACTATTATTTGTTGTGCTACTGTTGGGTATTCCCGTACACCATGCTTGGGCTAAACAGGGTGAAAAGACTCCCGTTGATTATGTAAATCCGTATATTGGCAATATCAGCCATTTATTGGTACCTACATTCCCAACCATTCATTTACCCAACAGTATGCTCAGGGTGTATCCGGAAAGAAAGGATTATACAGGTAATCAAATGAAAGGGTTGCCAATTCTTGTTACCAACCATAGGGAAAAATCGGCTTTTAATTTATCGCTATTTCAAGGTGATACAAGTAAACTACAGCCGATCATTCCATTTAGTTACGACCATGAGGTCATTAAGCCATATTACTATAGTGTATATTTGGATGATTATGATATTCAAGTAGAATATGCACCGTCGCACCAATCGGCAATATATTCGTTCATTTTTTCTCATGATACGCCGTCGTATCTCATTGTAAATGCAGAGGACGGAGAATTAGCCACCAATGGTCAGGCTGTATATGGGTATCAATGTATTGCCGGGTCAGACACAAAGGTGTATTTGTATCTCGAAACAGAACAACTTGCTTTGAAATGCGGTGTACTTGCCAATGGTCAATACACATCATCAGACAGGGGTATAAGCGGTGCCTCTACCATCGTGCTTGAATATGTCCTTGACACTCCCTCTTTGAATCTTCGCTACGGAGTCTCATTGATAAGTGTGGAACAGGCAAAAAGGAATCTTGAAAGGGAAATAAACAACTATGACCTGAAAGTTCTGTCGGAAGCAGGACGACGCATTTGGAATGAGAAACTTGGCAAAATCAGCGTGACAGGAGGTAGTGAACAAGACAAGACGGTTTTTTACACTTCCTTGTATCGTACGTATGAACGAATGATATGCATATCTGAAGACGGGAAATACTATAGTGCCTTCGATGGAAAAGTCCATAATGATTATGGTATCCCATTCTATACAGACGATTGGATATGGGATACGTACAGAGCGGTTCATCCATTGCGAGTTATTATAGAACCTAAGATGGAAACCGATATGATTTCATCATTCATTCGTATGGCGGAACAGATGGAACAGTTCTGGATGCCTACTTTCCCGGAAATAACGGGTGATACGAGACGCATGAATTCCAATCATGGGGTTGCTACCGTAATAGATGCCTATAACAAAGGGTTGAAAGGGTTTGATTTGGACAAAGCCTATACTGCTTGTTATAAAGCAATCACAGAAAAAACACTTGCGCCATGGTCGGCACAACCTGTGGGAGTATTGGATAGATTCTATAAGAATCACGGTTATTTCCCGGCATTAGGGAACAATGAAAGAGAAACGGTAAAAGAGGTAAATGACAAGGAAAAGAGGCAACCCGTAGCAGTCACCTTGGGTACTGTCTATGACGAATGGTGTCTTTCCCAGATTGCTAAGCAACTGGGTAAAGAAGAAGACCACAAATATTTTTTGGAGAGGAGTCTTAATTATAAAACTATTTATAACAGTACTACTAAGTTCTTCCATCCCAAAGATAGCAATGGCGTTTTTGTAGAACCGTTCGATTACACAAGAGGGGGTGGGCAGGGAGCCCGTGAAGCTTATGGTGAAAACAATGGTTGGATTTACAGGTGGGATGTTCCTCATGATATACAAGGGTTGATTGGCTTGATGGGCGGAAAGGAAAGTTTTGTTGACGAATTGGAACGTATGTATAATACGCCGCTTGGCGAATCGAAATTCCGGTTCTATGCACAATTGCCAGACCATACAGGAAATGTGGGACAGTTTTCCATGGCCAATGAGCCTTCTTTGCATATACCTTATTTGTATAACTATGCAGGACAGCCTTGGCGAACACAGAAACGTATCCGGGCATTGTTGAAACAGTGGTTCAGAAATGATGTTATGGGAGTTCCAGGAGATGAAGACGGTGGTGGGCTTTCTGCATTTGTCGTTTTCTCAATGCTTGGTTTTTATCCCGTCACTCCTGGATTACCGATGTATGCGATAGGTAGTCCTGTATTCGAAAGAATGCACCTAAATTTGGGAAACGGAAAGGTGTTTCGGATTGCTTGCAATAACTACTCGCCTGAGAACAAGTATATTCAATCTGCTAAATTAAATGGTGTGGATTGGAATAAATCATGGTTTACTCATGAATGTTTGGTCAATGGAGGTGAGCTGGAGTTTGTTATGGGAAAGTTCCCGAACAAAAAATGGGCGAGTTCAGAAACCTCTGTTCCACCTTCATTTGAAATGATAGAAGAATATTGATTATGTCTAACTGTAATATTTATAAATTATGCGGAATATGAAATTGGGATTATGTATTTCTTTATTTTTGGCAGGTTACTTATATTCCTGTCCGGTGGTTGCGCAAAGCACTGTGGCTCAACCGAAAGAAATAACAATAAAAGCAATGACTTACAACACTTATAGTGGTCGTAAAATGGGGATTGATAAAATTGCAGAGGTCATTAAAAAAGAAAACCCGGATATCGTTTCGCTTCAGGAGATAGAGCGAAATACGAAAATTAATCCATGGGATACTCCTAAAAAACTTTCCGAACTTACCGGAATGCGATATTATTATTTTGCCCATGCGCTTGATATCCGTTCGGGGGGAGATTATGGGAATGTGATTCTTTCCAAATATCCAATTTCTGAGGAAAAAAGTATTAAACTGAATATATTGAGGAAAGATGATTATGTTCGCTCGTTCGGGTATGTAAAAGTGACGAAAGAAGGAAAGGAATTTTATTTTGCCACGGCGCACTTGGATCATAAATATGAAGATGCCCTCCGTTTGAAACAGGTCGACGAGATTCTTGCTTGTGTGGAACCGTTGGAGTTGCCTATTATCTTAGCGGGAGACTTGAATTCCCGTCGCGGTTCAGCTACGATGGCTACTTTCCAAAAATATTTCACTGTAAATTGTTTAAGTGACGGTGCACCGTGGACGGCACCTGCTCCACGTCCGACTTATGCTTGCGACTGGTTGATTTATGCACCCAACGACGCTTTTATTGTGAAAGCATATAATGTTTGTTATTGGGCGAATGAAGAATCGGACCATTACCCGGTAGTAGCTACATATGTAATAAAATAGCATGAATTCTATATAATTCAAAATAGTATAAGTTGCCTGTCATTGATAAACTTCGCATCAATGGCAGGTTTCTTTTCAAAGAGACAATAGGCAGCAATAGTTGAGAAAATATTGCAAATGTATTTGTAAAGTTACTTAGGGATATTCCGTAAATGTTCCTCTTTCTAATAAATCAAGAGAAAAGTTTTACTTTACGTGAGCTTTTCTTTTGATTTTTTTCGTTCAACCTCCCCAGTTTTCTGTCTTTCATGAAATATTATTTACATATTATTATTTTTTCCTTTCCACCCATGCATTATGTACATGTCTTTTTTAGGGGAAGTTAAAACCTCTCCTCTTTTCTTGTTATTTTAGTCTGATTATGCAGCTGTTCTTTTTTTTCTTTTGACCTTTTCTATCATACATACCGCATTGGCTGTATGTATCCCAAAGAAAATCCAAAGTACTTCCGTTTTCCTGTTTCTAGCTTTTATCCTGACCAGTGAGTAATGTTGTTTCTGTGTTCCAAAACTTCCTTCCAGGCGGGTAGCTCTTTCACGGCTGAGTTCCGACCGCAAGATCTTACGAAGCGGCTCATCTTTGGCGGCTCTGCCCTTACGCTTAAAGGAAGTACTTATATGATATTTAGTACAAAATTTCCGGTTGGCATTATTAGCATAGATTGAATCCGCCGTAAGCGCCTTAACTCTAACCTTGGTCAGTTGTTGCAGATGGATACAGTCTTTCAAACGTACTCCTTCGTTAAAAGCCTTGAAAGAGATATGCTCTATGAAAGAGATTCCGTCTATCTGTATATTGTTGACTTTGGCTCCGAATTCAACGGATTTGGTTTCCTTGCCTCTGATAATGGGGCGAAGGTAATGCCGGTCAAACAGATGTAATAGGTTTAACCGTTCCTAAAATGGAAGTTGTCCGTGTCGGATTTGTCGGATTGGGGATGCGTGGTCCGGGAGCGGTGAAGCGCTTCACTCATATTCCAGGGGTGGAAATTGTGGCATTGTGTGATTATGAGCAGGAACGTGCCGAAAAATGCCAGAAGTTTTTAAAGAAAGCTTCCATGCCCAAGGCCGCCGTATATTCAGGTGCGAAAGGTTACGAAGAATTGTGCAAACGCAATGATATTGATTTGGTATATATCGCTACGGACTGGTTGCACCATTTTCCGGTTGCGATTTGTGCAATGGAGAATGACAAACATGTAGCAATAGAAGTCCCCTCGGCTATGACTTTGAAGGAATGCTGGGATTTAGTGAATATGTCTGAAAAGACACGCAAACATTGCATGATTCTGGAGAATTGTTGCTATGACTGGTTCGAGATGAATACGCTGAATATGGCTCAACAGGGAGTATTTGGTGAGGTAATCCGTGCTCAGGGGGCATATATACATAATTTGGGACAGTTCTGGAATCAGTATTGGAAGGCGGGAGAAAACGATAAGTTGGGTTGGCGTCTGGAGTATAACATGAAACATCGTGGGGATGTGTATGCCACTCATGGCCTGGGTCCTGTTGCCCAAGCGTTAGACATACACCGTGGCGACCGTATGAAAACTTTGGTTGCTATGGATACGAAGTCTGTTGTAGGAAAAGCATTGGTGGAAGAGAGAACCGATTCTGTTTGTGATAACTTCCGTAATGGTGACCATACTACGACCCTGATTCGTACAGAGAATGGGAAAGTGATTGAAATACAGCATAATGTGATGACTCCGCAGCCTTACAACCGTTTGTATCAACTCACAGGAACAAAAGGATTTGCTAATAAATATCCCACCGAAGGATATGCTTTGGATGCGGCGCAAATGGAAGCGTCGGGTATGCAGCCTGAAATTGATAACCTGAATTCCCACCGTTTTTTGCCTAAGGAAGAGATGGAGACATTAGTAGAGAAATATCAGCATCCGATTCTGAAGAAATACGGTGAAATTGCGAAAGAAGTAGGCGGTCATGGCGGCATGGATTTTATAATGGACAGCCGCCTAATATATTGCTTGCAGAATGGATTGCCTTTGGACATGGATGTGTATGATTTAGCGGAATGGTGCTGTCTGGCGGAATTGGGGGAACTATCTATGGACAATAACTGTGCTGCGGTTGCCTTTCCTGATTTTACACGCGGCGAATGGAATAAAATGCAAGGTTATAAGCATGCTTTTGCTACTCCCGAAGATGAAGAAGCTACTTCAGAGAAAGCGAAAAATTTCACTGAGAAGTTGAAGGAAAAGGGAGCACGAGAATGGGATAAAGAGGAATAAGAACCATTTTTCTCATGTAGTTAATTATGGACAGCCAGTTTGTTGAGTACAAAGCACCCCCATGCTTTGGAAAGGCGAACCGGCTATTCTTCGGAATGCAACTTGCTAATCATAGGTTAGTTGTCCCATTTAGTATTTAAGTATTTTCCCTTCCTGAAATTGTTTGACGGTCCATAGTGCTTAATATGTAATTTTTCAATTTGTAGTCACTCTCTATTTTCGCAGCAAACCATAATGATATACTAAATGGCAAGTAAAAATCTTTGGTATCGCTATCAGAAGGAGGGTGTTCTCCAATCGATGTCGATCGTCCAGTTCTGTTAAATGAACGGTGTAGTTTGTTACAAGTTCGAGAGATGGTACAATTCTGAGGTAATTTTGTGTACTAACAGAAATAAAAAGCAGAGAAGACAGCTATCCCTAACTATCTTCTCTCTTGCTTTAAAATATCAATCTCATCACTATCTTTTCCGGTTGTGCTGTGATCTTAACTTTCTTTACCTGGTCCGCCCCAAGCATTACAGCCGAATTCCTGTAACACCCTATAAATTCTCTCTTTGGCATGAAAAAAGGGTAACCATACGGAACGCCTCCCCAGTAATCCGGAACTCTGAAACTGTTAAAACTATGCCCGGTGATTATATTGGCATCAATATTATAGATCATCTTTGGATCATAATTTAGCCAGTCTATTTCACCAGCCTTGTACTTACGGAAAAATGTTAGTTCCAATGTTTTCCCTGATACTTCTTTCATTTGTAATCTGACTCCACCGGCATTAAAGACCTTATCCAGATCCGCTTGAACAGTATTTTCAACTTCATAGACTCCCAGTGTACCCAAATCATACACTTTGCCCATAACGAATATTTTCTTTTTCATGTTACTCCAGATCTCTTTCAATTAATATTTTAACTTTCCCTGTTTCCCCAGTCTGTATATAGATTACACTCGATATCCCCAAAGCTGTCAGAGCTTCATTATACCAGTTTCCAATCCACTGGACCTGTACAAACAGGTTCTTGTCTTCATCCGAATACAACTTATTATCCCTTCTTGCCTCTTCTATGATATCCTCCTCCTCTACATTCAATATGTCGGCTGCAATAAGAATGGACATGTATTTGGTATCATCCGCTTGTGGTATCTCCTCTGAATAGGTGTAAAGCAGATACAATGCATCCTCAAAACTGCTGATCTTGTGTCTGCTCAAGTTTCTGGTCTGTATTCTTGTATCAAGCATCAGTTCTACAACGGAATATGAAAAGTACTCCTCATTGCCCGTATAGTATTTCTTCAGCTCGTTCTCATCCGTGAAACTCAGGATAGCGAGGTCCCGTAATGGCATGCGTGTTAGTTTAGGCAGTACCGTTTTTCCGTCCGGGGTTATATAGTTCTCGCTGTCTATGTCCTTCACACGGTTATAATCATTCTCTTCAATCGTACCTTTATAAATTATTTTCTTCATGGTCGTTTGGTTTAGTTTTCTGTGAATAAATGGTTAGTGTAATTCCGAACTCGTTTTGCAGATACTTAGTCAGCCCGTCATATGCGTCAACCCTTTTTCGGTTACGTGGCATCATATCGAGTGCTTCCTTCAGTGTAATCTTGATACAGAGTCCGGTTATAAAAGAGTTTCCGAACTTCTCCTTGAGTGCTGTAATATCTTGCTCGTACTTCTCATTATGCTTGCTTCCCGTTTTTTCGTTTACATCAGGACCAGAAGCTTTCTTTCCAACCTGACGCTTCAGTGACTCCTCTGGAGGACCACCAAAGAATAAATTCATAATACTCCACATAGCAGATATGCTGTTTTTCATCATTAGTTAGGAATTGGCGGGATACCAAGAGCGTTTTGTCATTTTTTTAAAGTGAGAAGAAAAAGAAAAACGCACCAAGATTTTTTATCTCTTAATACGTTATAAAGTAAAATATGATATTATCCTGATGAATAACGCAATTCATATATCAGACATGAAATGGTATTTTGATTTAATTCTTTGTTCTATTTTTTATTGACCTTTTTGAAATCATTTATGACTTTTGCAAATTTACCAGTCCCGCATATAACTTCTTTACGTTGATATTTACCAGGAACAGAAATAACATAGTAGTTACTGTATTTGCCACATTCAGATAATGTGCTTAATATATTGAATATACTACTCAAAACATTAAAGCTAAAATAAATGTCGGCTCTCCAATTTTTCTTTTGGGGTACATTATAATAATCTTCATGTACCATGATTAAGGTGCTACATTCAGAATCCTCATCAAAACTAGAATAGCCAAATGTACTCTCTACTATAACAGTTATTATATCAGGACTATTATAATTACAATCCACTTTCCTCTTCAAATCTACTAAATAATCATTTCTATTCTCGTTCCGATTTCTATAATAATGAGGATCATAATAAAGAGCCTTATTGTCTCTTCCTATAAGACCTAATTTTTCTTCCAGTTCATGAATTTTTAGATCTCGTTCTTTCTTTTCTTTAACTTTTTGAGGAGTATGACTATAAATCCATTTGGCACCATAATAAACACCCAAAAATGGACTGCATATTATCAAACCACTTATCAAACCATATATATAAAGATCATCCTTGTCTATTTTCATAATTGTTTTTTATTAAACTTCCGGTTATAATAATCCAGTTTTTTACCAATCATGTTTCCAGCACACTCTTAACGATATTCTTCAATTCACACTTCTTCAAATTGAGTAATTGTATTCTCGCTCCTCCATAGTTCATGAAAGTATCTATGATTCTGGATTATATCTGAAAATAAAAATGAAAAATGCATGCAACCATTTCCAAAAAGCCATCCAATACCCCAAATGAGAGTTATACCTAAAATAATAGAGAGTATCATTTTAAAAAGACCGACATACGTGTCTATCCACCAGTTGCTGAAAGCATTCCAGGATATAAGATATTCCAGTTTAAAATCATGAAATATTGTTTTAAACGCAATAATGCATGCAATAATAATCATGCCATATTTAATTACCTTATAAATCGTTTTTTTTCTGACCATTGTTTCTTTTTTGTTTACGGCTTATGAATATCTCAAGAATGCGTATCTAATTCTTTTTTTTCATGTTTTCCCAGAGCTTTTCATAAACAGAAATGAATATGGTATGCAAAACCGGCAAAGTTCTTATACCACCACAACGTTTACAAGGTTGAGGACAAGAATAGATAGTAGCACCATACTCAATATCTGTTGCTACGAAAATTTTACCACATTGGGTACACCTAAAAAATGTTTTTCCTCTGAACATGATATTCGCAGAAACTGGAGTGATTACTTTGGTAGTTTATTCTCAATGAACAGGGGTGTCATAGCATTTTGATATCCCAAGTTCCTTTGCTATATATTCCGGTGTCACTACTTGGTACGTCTATCCCATTCATACGGAATTGTTGTATGAGGGCGTCCCTACATCTGCTATTGTTGAATAAATTATAAGGAGTTATTCCCATCATATTAATGTTGATCGTGTATTGTTGTCCCCTGTCAATATGTAACCCTCCCAATCTGTCAATATCATGTCGGGCTGTTAAAACAAAAGTCGCCATAGTTACTTCAATTTTATTGTTAATTATCTGATTTTACGTTTTAGACTTTTGAGAGCTATTTTCGGTTCATTAATCAGCCATTCCATTGTCAATAAGGCCGCTGGATAAGTCATTTGACGTTCCATTTGTAATTGAAAAATAGAATAGCCATTGATTATAAAATCTTTTCTATGTGATTCATTGCCAAGCCAGTATGTCAGATACTCACTAAGAGGTTTGTGTAATTTTAATAATTCTTCGGTAACCAAACGGGCTGTATAAGTATTATATCCTCTTTCCAGCAATACATTATATATATAATCCTTTTCCATCATGCTATTTGTTTTTGTTCAAACTTGTCCAATATGTCCATAGCGAAGTTACGTGCATCTATTTCAATAGATTGCTGTTCATACAAACGTTGTCCGAGTACAGTACTTGTATCACCATGATACCCCCATTTACCACCCTCCATTGTCTCTGCCCAACTTGCAACTTCACTATGACGCGGATGTATTTCATAGACATTCACATTATAATCTTGATAAGCATGTCTTCCTTCATGAACCAATGTGTCCAAAACTTCCATGAACATATTGTGATCATATCCCGATTGTTCTATGTAAGATGCATTTATATCAATACTTTTGGAATCGGGACTGTATCCACCGAATTGGTGCGAAGGCATTTTCAAAGCTCTAATTGGACATGGTTGCCTATGTTCTATCCCTGCGATCTCTATCTCTAAATTATTCAATATATTTACTTTCTCTGACAAATCTAGGTTTCGCCAGTTCTCATATCTGAGCTCCTCGCATTCAGAAAACATATCAGCAATCTGTTCTATTTGGATATAATCCTGTGGTGCTTCCAACAGTTTATATGCCTCTACTATTTTTGAGGAATATATTTCTGAAAAAATGGCTTCTCTATCAATCTGTTGAAAAATATCAATTTCATTGAAACGTTCCAATATAAAGCCTAATTGTTGGGATTGTGCTTCTTTAGACATACCTTCCCAAACATCTGAAGGAATATTTAGCTCTTTCAGATATTCGGTTTGTAGTTTAGTCAATTCAGACAAGTCCTCCTTTTTAGCCGGATTGGTAACCTCTCTTATCTCATCATATTCTTCTATCATATTCAATTACTTGACTTTTTTAACTTTAATCCAATGTTCGTCTGTTGACAGAGCAGTTGAAATGATACACTGTCCCACTAAAAGCTTAGGAATAATTTTACGTTGCTCCTTATTTATTCCCATTGCTTCACCTATAGCCTTGCAGTCATCTTCTGCAACAAGGCGGTGAGTAATCTTGATATTGGTATTCTTTATAGCATCGGGAATCAGACGGGTCGGAACTTGGTCGACAAGTAACATTCCTTCACCATAAGCACGTATTTCTGAAAGCATGTTGCTGAACATCATGGCTGATTTATATTGAGGTAGCTCCGGATTATCGCATTTCATCATAACGCGATGGGCTTCTTCGACCACAGTCAGATGCTTACAGCCATTGTCATTGAAGTCTATTAATCCCAATTCAGCTTTGGCTGTACAATATTCATACAGGAATTGCAGAATCAACGCCATAAAGAATGACTTATCTGTATCATCTCCCACATACGAAAGGTTTATGACACATGGCTTTTCAAACAGTTCACTCCAAGGAGTAGAATATATGGTATTCAGCATCTCCCCCTTCCAACCACGTTTCAAACTGTCAATACGCGTGTTAAGGCAAGCTTTCATATTGCGTTCCACCCGTTCCTCGTACTGTCGGTTAGCAATAACCTCATTCACGGCAAGACTCATACTGTTTAATGTCGGAGGAAGTGTTCTGCCAAATACAGGTTCTTTAGTCAACCAGTCCGTTGTATTGTTCTGATATACTGTATAGATCAGATCTTCCATAAGTACGGGTAAAATGTCGTACATGGGAAATGCTGCGGCAAAAGTTGATTTCAGTCGATCTATATGGGTCAATACGTTAGATTCCTGTTCTTTTTCCAGCCAAACAATATCGAAAGGATTAAGTTTCAATGGAGCTATTTTTATATCTTGCCTATTCGTTTTATCCTTATAAGATTTACATCCGGGAATGAATATGGATATAACATTATCCGGATGACGCTTGTTATATTCAATAGCCCAATCTATATATTCTGTCTTTGCAGGTTCAATAACCAAAAAAGGAACTTTCTCGGAAAGTTTGTTTAAGATGGCCTGTACTGTATTTGTTTTACCTGTTCCATTAATTCCCGATAGTAAAGTATGCTTAGACAGTAAATTTACCGGGAGTTTATAAGTAATTTCTGTTTCAGAACCTCCATACAATAACTTTCCAAAATCAATGCTATTTTCTTCTGGTATTGTTTCAAGTTGATTCAGACTAAACTCCGGTGAACTGTCAATCACACTGATTCCGGGTACAGAACGAAGCGGGAAATTAATAAGATAAGATAATTCTTTCGTTGTAAGGACAGTTTTTAACTCTTTATAGTGTTCTCCCAACGGATGATCAAAACGCTTTCCATTTCGGGTGTTTATCATTAAAGTTGGTGCGCTTAAATGCCCCAAGCTCATTTCTCTCAAGGTCTTGTCGCTGATGTCATCTTCCTCGTCCAATATATTTGATATATCGTGAATCCTGATTGGTTCAAAAATGGATTCTTGCCCGCTCAATATAGAACGTAACTGCAAAGCAGCACCTTGTATATCAGATTTTTTTTCTGCCATCAGATACGTTCCAACTTTCCATAAACCGATGGCTTTTCCCGTTTCCAATCGTTTGGAATGATAGAATAAATGTTCTGATACAGCTTCAATATGCTTATTTACTATATTTCGACTCAGACTTTGGGATTGACTCTTATTGGTGCCGTAAGTATCTGTAGTCCCTTTTGTAGTGGATTCTGATGTGCCCGCCGTTTTAGTTGGTGCTGTTCCTGTTAATATGTTGCCTATTCCTGCCAGACCTACAGTTGCTCCCAACATATTTGCAGCTGTAGGTAACAATGCTCCGGTTGCATCGGACAATCCGTCGAGTAAAGATCCTGCTGCCGGAAACACGGATGCGGCCAGGCCTAATCCTGTAGCTTTCAATGCCAGTTTTCCAAGTTTTGAGAAATCCCGCTTCTGAACACTTTCGCTTGTTCCATGTGTATAACTGTTGGAAGTCGAATGGGAATCGGATGTCCCTCTGGATAAACTTTCTGTCACATTCATGGATTTTAATGATTCCGCTTGACCATTCATCTCTCTGCATTGATAAAGCATGAAATCGGCATCGTTTGACTCAATAGGGTCTGCAACAACCAGATACGCATAGTGTTTACTTTTACTCATTCCAGCCATGAGTTTGTCTATCGTAGCCGGGTACAGGTTTTTATATTGACCTTCCATAGATGGAATTCCGGTCAAGGCATAAATATTTTCGAAAATATCATTTGATACATCTTGCTTAAACCTTGCCAAGTTTGCATCTGTTTCTGATATAATTAAAGTCTGCAATCCCGGCCATGTACCTTTTATAAACTCATTTAAGTATTTGACTATGCTTTTGGAATGTATATTCTCTCCTGTGGCACGTAATCCCAGATATAATTTAGTTTCGACTCCATTGCCCACAATCAAAAACAATAATTGTGTCTCTTTGGGTAAAAAGCATGAGTACAGAATCTTTTGTATGGCAGTAAAACAACTTTCAGCCGACTCTTCCAATGGTTTGCCTATTTGTCTGATTTCAATCCAAGCTGCTTCTTCCCTCAATGTACCAGGAATCGCTTCCAATGAAAAGATATCATTCAAACTTTTATCTCCAATCTTCTCCAAATATTTACGCTCTGTACAAAAAGACAGTGATTGGGACAATGCTGTGGCAGCTAATACTTTAGCAGCCGGTTCTAATGTTTGCATTTGATTTTCCATATTCCTAATCAATTAAAATTCGTGCCTTTTTTAAACTCTCTTTATAGCCCTGTAATAGTTGAAAAGTAGTCTGACTGACAGATTGCCTTATTGCTTTATTTCGTGAAATGGATTTATAAATTGACTGGCGGATATTTTCTTGAATATTCTCCCATTCTTCACTAATTGAATTGTAAACATTAAGCCTATCTTTCTGTCCCAGCTTCTTTTGCATAGCTGCCTGTTTTTTCTCTTCGTCGGATTTGCCAAAAAATATCTCTCCGAGGAATGCCGCTCCGCCTACAAGCCATGCCAGAGGTCCGCCCAACAAGATAGCAATGGCTCCACCAATAGCTGCTCCGGTAATAGCACCCGCCCAATTGGCACTTTCAGAAGCAATTTTTTCTGAAATAGAATTTAAAATATCATTTAAGTTAATATTACCAGCATCAAATGTTCTGATATTCAGATTTGGTTTGGGAATATTTATTCCCTGATTCGAGTAATGAGCAATGATATTTTCCACTTTTCGTTGTATCTCGCCTGTATTTTCCAATATTGTTTCTTGCATAAACGAAATGATATTAGGAATTACTTCTTTTATTCCCTGTTGAACGTTGCCAGTTATAGAAGTTTGTAAATCATAAAGTGAATAGTCTTCTTCCGAGTCTTTAAATGCGGTAGCTGTAGCACCTATTTCATCTGTTATACGGTCCCAAAGGGCATAAGCAAATTTTTCTATGAAAGAATCATAAATAATATCACTGTTTTGAAGTCTGTCTATCGTTTCTTCCAACCCATCGTCTATTCCTTCTGTCCGTAAATCCATACGGGCAACTTCGGCTACCCCCTGGGAAATTGTCAAAGAGGGATCCTGATCTTTATATATTTGCGATTCCGGTATGTTCCAACACCTGCTCACAAGCGGTTTGATAAAGTCCATTCGTGATGCTCCTCCGGTTAAAAAAACGCCATGAATGGGAGCGTTATTGATATGGTTAGTAACAAAATCATAAGCTGCGTTCTCTATATCTTTTATATAGCCTGTTTGTTCCAGGAGGGAATTGAGTTCTCCCGGTTGAAACATGATCTTGAAACGGTCGTCTTCAAAGGTTTCGTCATCAATGAAATCCTCAAAATTTATCGTCTTTTTAACTTTTAAAGACGGGTCAAAATAGACCTGCTCCTTAACCTTTCGCGCCTCGAAGAGAAGAAATGGTACTAAACGGGGGTAACTGTCTTCGAAGCGGTGGATAACAGGATATTTATCTTCGCATTCCTTAAAAATCGTTTTTTCGATGAATGATGCTCCGCAATCATAGCCATGGTCTATTATGTTCCCGTCCGACCCCATATAGGTAAAATCTAAGGTACTTGATCCCATATCAAATACAACCGCTCCTTTTTCTATACTTTTTCCTATTCCGGATGTTACATCATGATGGGCCCGGACAAATGCGGCCCTGGATTCTTTAGTCAGTCCATCAATAGGTAATCCTGCCCGTTTGGCCATTTGCAGGTATAAATCCTGTGTGGTTTTATCCCAGCCGGAAGGAGTTGCAATATAGATCAGATGATTATTGTCAGTCAACATGGCGGAATTGTTTTCACGAATACGACGATATACTTCTTGCATATAGCGTATCATCAACTTTTCTGCTTTTCCATTTATATCCTTGGGAGCCTTTTTAAAGCAAACATTGACATTTGCCTGTTTTAGAATTTCGGGATTAAAAGCCGAGTCTCCGATATAGGCTGCTCCGCTATCCAAAACCGTAATGGCAGAAGGTATTACTTTTTTATTTCCACCCATCTCAAGGTCTTTGGCTGGATCTAATTGTTCAACAGGTGTATCCCATTGTAATGGGCAAATAGCTGCAGAAGTTTCACCATGTCCCAAGTCAATACCGACTATATATTCAATTTGTCTTTTATCCATATTTATGTTGTTGTCCGTAGTGGAAGTGGAAAAAGGACTGGCTGGTTCAGAAAAATCACATGATTGTGAATAAGAACAACTGGTTTCATCAGAAATTTGATATGTTCTATCATTAATTATGCCAACAGGCATTTTCCTAATTATTATATTTATTACTTGGCTAATAGGGGTTGAAGATAAAAATTCCACTTTATCCAATCCGCAGTGGGAATGAAAAGTCTCGTATAATAATTCTTTGAGTTCATCCTGATTCAATCCAGCATATCCCACACTATTACTTTCTTCTAAATTTGAAAAAGAAGAACATTGTTTTATCATTTGCAGGATGTGCGTTCTTATATTTTGATTTGAAGTATTCATTATTATATCTCCTGATCTTTTTTATTTGACTTTATTAATAAATCTCCGATACAGATATCGTTCTGATTAACATCAAGTAGTAGTCCACAATTGTCATTAAATAAGGGCATTGTACATAAGTTTCCATATTTATTTTAAAATTTCCGGTATAAAAATTCTTCCTTTCAATACAACATTATTCTCTTTTACAATAGCAGGCAATATTTGGGTAAGTTTTGTTGTATTAGGATTTTCTATTAGATCAAACCAGTTTTTATGTTCTTCTGTATAGTCCTCAACAGTCAAATTATAATTATCCAGTACCTCCGCTATATCTTCAATGCGTTCTTGAATTTTTCGCAAGAATTTTTCATCTTCGTTATGGGCACGTTTATACCCGATCAAGGATTGCACGCTTTCCAGTAAAAAACGGTATTCTTTTTCCAATGTCGGTTTCTCCTGGTTTTCATATTTATATACCACTTTATTAATTTGTGCTCTGAATGTATCAATCAAAGAGTCAACGCTCTCACAAATGCTTTTTATAATGGAGAGAAACAAGTCAACATTCAGTTGAGACTCTACTACTTTAGTTTTTTCAAGGGTCTCAGGAAGCATCTTAGAAATAGATTGCGATCCAGAAGAGGCATAATATAATACAATCGCCGTACCTGCTATTGCTCCGAATACTGCTCCCCATGTACCCAGTAATATACCGCCAATTCCGCCACCTATGGCAGTACCAGTCAAGGTCACGGGATATTGTTCTTTCTTCAAGCCTGTTTGAATTATTGGTGATTGTGTTTTAGGCTTAGGTTCTTGAAGAATAATATCCGGAGTTATTTCTTTTGTAATAGACTGCTGAGCATTTAACAAAGAAAGGGCAGCTTGTAGTATATAATCTTCTGACTGTGTAAGCCCCTGTCTAAAATCTCCCTCATTGTTAAACATTTCATTCAGATAATCATTGATAATACCCTGAATGCGTGAAGAATCAGAAGGTAATTTTAATCCTTGTAACTTTGTTCCTAACACCGACTGATTGCTTTTAAAGATAGAGGTAAGTGATTGTAAAGCCATAATATATCAACTATTATACGCTTATAAGTCCCCGGAATTCAGCATTAGATTCGTATAAAAGCAAAGGCGTGAGGACTTGTCTGCTATTCATCGAAAAACAGGCATCGCCAAACGCCTAATCAGAAATGAATAAAAACAATACTCTCACGCCGTTCTGGTATGAAGATATAGCACAAGCTAAACAACATATACAAAACAGATGAGCGTCATGTCCGTAATCCTTCTGATTTTGAAATTGGCGATTTCGTTTTTCAGGATGTGTGGCAAAAACGCTTTCACTACACTGGTCATTTCTCTAACCAGATGTTGCAAATATACATTTTTGTTTTGAACATGACGCTCTTATTTGAGTATTTTTTTACCTTTACCAATTGTTTGATGCAAACATAAAGTTATATGTTTTCTTATAAAAGGATTTTGAGAACGTTTTTTATGGAGAAGATAAGAAAGTCTCAAAATCACCCTAAAATGATACTGTTTTATGAATGACGAACTTGAAATACTACAATGTTTGATAGAGAATAGAATATTTGCTCCGTCTCCTTCTGCTCTGGCAAAAAGACTTGCATACAAAGGGAAAATGACCATTTATCGTGTCATGGAAGGAAAGGTTTCTTTTAGGGTGGTACATGATGTCTGGAGAAAACTGTTAAAAGAGTTCCATATCACAGATGATATACCTTATTTTATTGGACGGGTTTGCTATATCACTAAACTTTTCCATAATGCCATCCTCCCCGAAATGAATACCAAACATCCGGAGTGGATAGAAAATGTGCTTATATCTTTGATAGATGATATATATGTCTATAATTCCGATAAGTTTAACAAGGAATTTGTGCCAATACTTAAAGATTTGAGAAGGGACGAACCGGATGTTTATTGGGGGATGGCAGTATTGTTTTATATAAAAGCGAAGGGCTATGATCCATATGGGAGGGCTACGGAACAAATACTATATAAGTTTTTGGATCGTTTGGACAGTTTCTTGTATACGCTATATCCTGAGAATAATATGGCACATCAAGCAGTTTGTAATCTAAAATCATTAGCGGAGCGAAATAAAGATAATAAAAACATATGGTGGTTGTTATATAATGGGACCTTGATATTGCGTTATTATACAGATCCAAAATTTATCAATACTGCCATAAAATGCTTTCAACTTTTAAATTGGCCTGCCAGAAGCTACTGGATAATCCCTAAGACAAGCTATCAAGAAGGAGTCCAGGCATGGTTGCTGGTTGAAAACAACTTTAATACTGCTACCAATGGATATTACATATTACTTCAACTTGAAGCAGGAAAAGATACAAACACGTTTAAAGCCCAAGATATGTGTGTCTTTCAGTTTTGGACAATAGATACAGAGGAAGATTACCCAATTTTACAGACTAGCAAAATGGTTAATAAAAAAAAGGAATTTTGCCATTATCTTTATGACTACGACTCTGATGACCGAATATTAAAAATTACTCCCAATCCGGATACAGGAAATCTTCATAAACTTCCATTATCAATGTATCAAGTAAACTTGTCCGAGCCTAAGGGAATAAACGAAAAAATCTGGAGTCGTATATTTACTAAGTTTGACAAAGGTATAGGGGAAACCATTTATAAAAATGCTTTAGAGAATTTTTTAGGTATTAGTAATCGTAATAATGAATATACAATAAAAGATGTTATTATAACCAGGTCAGATTTCCTGCTTATTCTAACAGAGGCTGGAGTGGATAAAACATATCAATTGCCTATTAGCACCTATTCTTTTTTATCAGATATCAATCCATCTTATAGTATTATGATCACTGAACATAAAGATGATTCTGAGATATATGTTGAGTGGGATTCTTTGGGGTATGCTATAAAATTATCTGAGTTTACGTTGAAGAGTTGACACATATGAAGGTATATGGAGCATTGATAATTTAAAGGGAATAGGTCTGCAGGTATACGCTTCCGCGATAGCGTATTGAGAGCCCAGTTGTAGTTTACTTCTTTTCTTAGTTTCTTTTTTGCTGTTATCCGTTTCCTTTCAGCTTTTGATTCCTATAATTCCTACCGGATTCTTTTTTCAGGTATAACCTCATTCTGTCCTTTCCGAAGTCTCCCCTGTTGGCATTATAATTATTGATAACCATTCCTTTTATATCAGCTTTATCAATCCCATGCAATCCAAATGTCCCGGTGAGATATGCCAATGCATTTTCATAGAGCACACCATACCTGCATAACCATTTAGCTCTTGACAGGATTGACTGATGCCTGTGACCGTCCTCATAAGATTCAGGATATTCCAGGCGCCACTTCTTATCTATGTAATTGATCAGTGTCTTGTCTTTCCATCGTGCCTGAAAACAATTATTCTGGATTATTTCTGCCGTGGTATGTGTGAAACAATTGCTTATGTAACCCTGATTATAGCTTTTCATAGGAGTTGCTCTGATAGACGGGGAATGCTCAAAATGATAAGGGGTAAGATAATCCCGTTGCGGATTGATATAAATCTCCGGATCTGAACTTAAGAAAAATGTACGGCTAAGATTACCGCATTTATCATCAAACTCTGGTATTCCAGCATAGAGTTGTTCTCTAATACATCTGAAGAGTTCATTATGATACATCGGGTTTGTGTTATCATGAATCATTGCCACTTTTACTCCTAATCCACTCGGTGAAAACCAAAGTGCATAGATATAAAGACGGTCTGCATTAGCGATCAGGTTTCTCTTGAATTCACCGGCATCAAGGTGGCTTTGGAAATGGTCAAAATCCAGAACCAACACATTGGAATACTCTCTAAGGTTTTCCGGATCATCATTCCGGTAATCAAATACGCCCGATGGAGCAATCATTGGTAACAACTTCTTCGCCTGCTTGTATTCTTTTTCTGTCGGCATAGATCTGAGTCTTACCGTTTGCTGGAATAATTCTTGATTATCCTTAATCATACCCAGGACATAATCAAGGTTATAACGGATTTTACTTTTTGAATCATCCGCATTATTGTAGTAACTGACTGTTCTGTTAATCATCATATTTTGGATTTTTATTATTGTTATTCTCTCTACACATAACCACTCTTTTTTATTGTAGGTGCTATGTTCAGTATTTATGGTAATAGACTGGAAATAAAAGTAATGTAGATACATAGCAAGATAAACAAGAGAGAGACCACTTCGTGCTCTTTCCTTAGTGATAAGAGAAGGAGAGATAAAATGTTTAAAGTTTTTTCTGTATCACTTTGAGAGACAGCGTAGCGGTCTTTCTTATTTAATCTATAAAACTTGTATATCTATGATTTATCATATTTATTGCTTCTATCTATCAATTCTATTATTATTTATCTACCCCCTTTTTTTTACTTCTTATATAATTTAACTAGTTTATCGAAAAATAGGGGGTAAAGTTTCAGGTATTATTTCAAAAGAACAAAGGGGATGTAGTATCTATTTTATATACAGGGTTATCTTTATTTTCCTAAGAATATCAGATAATGCTTTGTATCTCGCTCTTTCCCGCTTGCCTCTCTTTATCCCCAAATTCTCCAGATAATCAAAACTGACCTCTTTAGTGTATTCCCTGTCCATACCGATAGCATTTCTCATATCCTCATCATCCATAGCTAGTAGTACAATCTCATTCTTTAGGTTACTTCGGATATTCATGCTATCCAGCCTGTTTTTCCAGTCACATGATTCTCGGCTATGTGATGAACTGATAACTCTGTTCTCATTGAAGTACGCATACATTCTACCTATGAAATCATACTTGAAGTCATCCGTATAATATACCGTATAAGTACCACCGTCATGTTTTCTTATGCCTATCCTTGTAATTAACTGACTGAAGAACCAGTCTTTCTGATTCTGTGTATCGGTAGTGGTTCCATAAGCCCGACGTATTCTGGCTGATTCTATATTCGGTAAGCTCCAGTCACCGCACATTACAATCTGGTCTATATCCCGGTAATTATTGGTACTCTTGTTATCTGAAGAACCATAATAGGTAACAGTGAACAGTTCCTTGGGGACACCCTTTAGTAGTAGAGCCTCACTGAGTTGTTCTGCGTATTCTGATTTACCCGGACCGTCGTCACCCCCGTTGATATCCTTCCAGCATACGACCAGGGTAGGTTTGTTTATAAGCATGGCTATACGGCTGGTAAACTCGTCAAAACGTCGGGGATTGAGATTCCTTCTGAACAGTCCGAAGTCTATTTTCCGGAATTCAGTCACACAGTTATATTTCCGGTCCACATCAAGAAGCCTGAAGTTCCTGGAGTCCTTGAACAAAAGATCGCCTGCACCTTCGAAGATCAGTACATGCGTATTTATGTACACTCCCGGAGGACACAGGTCAACGGGATAGAATGTAATGCCTGCCTTGTCACTGTCGGAGAGCATCCATGAATCATAATATTGCGGAATCAGGTTTAATGCCACGTCACGCTTGATACGGTTGATTCGGTAAGACTGGTTGAAAAGATCATTCCTGGTATTCCTGATGAAATGGTCGTAATAAATTTCGATTTCTTCCGGTGACATACAAATGATATTGCCCGTATCATCGGTTTTACTGAATACTCCCAGGATTGTTTTATCGAATTCCACGAAAGGTCTGATAAAGGTGGGAGTCTCGTCAAACAGGATATACCGTCTAAGATCCGGTCGTATCATTAGTTTTCTGAAATCCCCGTCAAATGAATCTACGGGTGACTTTGGACGGTAAATGAGGAAATAATTGATCAGGTCAGTCCAGAAACGTACATGTGTGATCAGGATAATCTTTTTATCCATAAGGATCTCGGGATTGTCCCTGTATTGATTCAGAAAGGATGAACGCTCCTTGTCACTGGATATGATCATAACGTCACTTTCTCTCAATATATCACCATAGCCCAATTCCCTGTTCACCAGGTTAGCCAGAATCCAGTCATACATCTTACCCAGTTCGTCACGGGTATCAACACAATACAGAATCCCCGAGTTATATTTCTGTCGGATCAGACTCTTGATTGACTCTGTTTTACCGCTACCACAACCTGAGGAAATGATATAGCCTCCGTTATCATCCGGGACATCGATTACGCCCGTACTGAGTTTCATTCTGAATCCGTCACCAGTCGAATTGGGAATTATATTGAAAAGCTCTTTCATACATCACCTCCTTCCTGTATATCATCAATTACTACCCATTCGTCATGATATCTTTCTATCAGGAAATTCAGATAAGACTGTACGTCCTCTTCGTCAAAATAACCTTCGTCGATATCCGGTGACATTTCTTCCCAAAGTTTGAAATCCTCTCTGATCTGTTCTATGAGTTCCGATTTCTTAATTACTATTGCATCCATCTGTGTATCTATTATTTTTGTGTTATGTATCCGTCCAGTTCGTTATTAAAGGCAAGAATATCCTTTTCCGTATTGCCTGTGTTTTCAAAATACCTCTTCTTATCCCCCTGATATCGGTACAGGTGCAGGTTGTCGGAGAGATGCTGGGAATACTTGTTATAGAGCAGATGTTTTCTGGGGCTGGCTAATATGACTTTCCTGTCTGATCTTAGATAAGCTTCAGTAGCTCCGCATCCGCATATACGTTTGTTTAGAATGTAATGTTGTCCTTCCGGCAGCAGGGTATTCCATAAGTCGTGCCACCCCGAAAGGTATCTGATCCCATCGGGGACATTTAATGTAATTTTATGCATTATTGTTTTAAAATTAGTGGGGTAAGTCGGAGACAGAGGGTATACGATAGTAGAGAGTATGTAATACATAACCGAAGGGTGGAATATTTTATTCTTCAAAACACACTCTTCTTTATACATTTTACCTATTTTTGCACACTTTTTTATAACACTTTGTCTCCCTCCGGGGAGTTATGTATATCACTACACTACGTTCCTTTACTCTTCGCCTCCAGCCAACTCCGGTTATACAAAAATTATGGTTCATCTATCGTTTTATCCGAGCCACCCTTAGTCTTTTGTGAGTGTATATTCAGGGTTACTCCGAAAGTACGTAACAGGTATTTCCTTAATCCCAAGTAGGCTTCTATCTTTGGATAATCCCTTTCACATATCCCCTTGAACTCTTTTAGGGACACATTAATGACCAATCCTTCATGTAGATCGTATCTCTCCTGTAATCCCCTCATATCCTCCTTGTATCTTTTAGGGATTCTCTGTGGAACTGTTTTTTCGATGACATCAGGACAATCCCTTACCTGACGGTCCAGTATAGAACTATCGTTCTTATCTGACAATATTATATTTTTTGTTTTCATACATATATCAAGCTTTCGAGGGATTTGAACGGCAAAACAGACATTTTTGAAGGAAAGGGTAAAGATCAGGCATAGACGAATTAAAGAAGAGTGAATGGACATTATCCCTGTCGTCCCATCAAGAAGCTGTCCCAGTAGCGCGTCCCACTTGGAAGCGTCCCAGTAGATGTGCATAGACAAACATCGCTGGGGATAATAGGGATGTGGTGAAGTCTTTTTTTTCTCTTGTTACTTTTGGCTGACAGCGTAGCGGTCTCTCTTTAAATTTCGCCTCTCCTATGAAGAAAAATAAAAGTGCATAAATACTTTCCTTATTGAATACCAATTAGTAGTATGACAGTGTCCCTGTATTGAAACTTTAATGTTATAAGCAACAAAACCCCTATCGCATTTGAAGTGATAGGGGCATTACGTTTTTTTCATTAAGGAGAAATAAAGCCTAAAAGAGTGTATTTATAAAATAGAATTAATTATTAAATGATTAAAAGTATTTCTAATAAATTCTGTTACTGAAATAGCTGTGAGGACAATCATGCTTTCGTATTGAGGTTGATTCTCTTTTTTGTATTCCAATTCACAGATTGTTTGTTTTTGGTGGATGATACCGGGGCTGATTCTTTAGATTTCATACAGTGCAGTATCATATATCAGATTAGTACTTATTCCGAGGATGTCATGAATGGCATTAGACTGTGTTTTTTGTACTATTGATAGTGACAAAAATAGCAATTTATTTCTAATATTGTTCTTCCGGAGGTGCATTATTTTATCTGTGGTGGGGATATTTTATATTTGATAGTTAGTGATGAGATATTCTTCTGATTCTGTTTTTGATAGCAGCTTGTTATAAGTCGCATTTTTAGGCTGTTATTTCTTTGTAGATACCTGGGGAATAATTATTTTTGTTCTCGGTTTAGTATCAGTGTGAATCTTCCGTCGTAGCTACTCTTTGTGAAAAGAGTTACGACTTGTTATAGTTTTTTTTAAGCGGTGCGAGTTAATACTTTCATCGCTTTGTTTGTTGTTTACGGTGTATTATGCTTTAATGATGTAACAATCGTCCCGTCCCAGTTGGTGTTGTGCCTGATGAGTAATTGAAGAAGAATTATGTCTACGACAGTTTTTCTGTATATCATCTCACTGTTATCCAATACAAATGCTTTGTTTATTAATTGTGCATTTTTCATTTGAATGATGAAACGCATTCACGATTATTGCGAGGTGCTGATAAGACTTTGTTTGGGTGATTATAATAACCTTTAGTTTTTTGATTTTGGGGTCACAATATTTTTTAAAGTCTGAGAAGTTTTGTATTTTTGTTTAGTTTATGTACGCTGTTGTATCATTTTAATTGTTGTATATTGCAATAATACATCTTTGTGAGAAGGTGATTATTGCACACTAGTATTTTTTATGTTAAAGCGATGTGAGCTCCCCTAAAGAACTTTCATCGCTTTGTTATTATATTGGATTCTTTTGAAAAGTCGTATTGCCTTTCACAAGTTTCACGGCTTAGTAGCACGAAATAATACTCAACCATAAAGAATATCAATTATCGATGTTCGTCCCTATTCTTAATGTAAGCACATCCGTAGATTCTATTTTTACCATATTTCCAGATGTAATATAGTGCATGTACCTTGCCTTCGTTTTGAATGATAAAATCATGTAGTTGCCTGTTTTCATCATTTTCCACACAAGCTATAATCTTCCCATTGTCTTTCTTCTTTATTATAACGGCATTGTCATATTGATTATTTCCCTCTGCTATTGCATATCCGTGATGTACTCCATAATCAGCCTGTTTCAGGCACTTGTATTGCATCCCGGTAAGTTTGTAACATCCGTATTTTTCATACTTAAGTAGCTTGACACATTCTTCGCTGAAAGTTTTATTGGCTCTGTGCAGTCTGCAGGTGTTCTTGAGTTTCTTGTTTTCTTTTCGTATAATCCATATGGCAGCTACAATGGTAATGCCGATAAGTAAAAAGGTTTCCATGAGAGTATTGTGATTTAAGATATTCTGTAACAAAAGTATTCAATATTTTAATTATTTGCAAATGATTCATACATCAATAGATTTATTCCATTGGATTTTTGAGTAGGATAAAGTTTATGTTGTTTCTTAAATTCAGGAAGAAGTTGTATTTTTGCTTGTCCTAAAAATAAAATGGAAAGTGATTCATTTTCTTTCTGTAGCATGCTCTTTGTGAAAAGGGTCTCATGCATTAAATTGTTTACAAGCGGTGTTAGTCGTTGGATTATCATCGCTTTTTTCTTCAGTTTGATGAATACTCCATAAGATATTAATGATGTCTTACTGAACGGTATACTTCAGAATTTGAGATGCATATGATGTTTTTTGTGTTAATAATTTGCGATATATAAATTTCCATTATAATTTATGTGGGACATAAACATGTGAGTTGTGAAACTCAGCAATTAAATAGTGAAATTTAGTTTTTTTTGTTAAGAAAGGGCTTCTACTTCAGCGGAGGGTTATGGGGCTCTTTTCGTGTTGATATTTGATTTTCAGGTAATACCAATGATGTTTCAGGTTATCTGAAAATTTAGAGGTTAATATGTCCCTATGAGAAAAACGGCAAGATATAATATTGTCTATATGATGCGCTAAATAAAATAGCCACAGTTTTTATTCAAAGGATGACTTTCTCTATGAAAGAAACGTTTTATTTTGAAGATTTTTTGTATGTATTCCTTTTTTGAATTTACAGGCTTTAAGAAGATAACATTCAAAGTGGTTTTATCATCGAGTAAGCTGGAGGCAAATAGTCTGTGAACGAAGTGAGTGGTAATATACATAACTCCTAGAAGGAGATGAAAGTGTTATAAAAAAGTTTGCAAAAAGAGGTAAAATGTATAAAGAAGAGTGTGTTTTGTAGAATATTTTATAACATCTACATTATCCTGTCGGTTATGTATCTATTACTTTATCCCCTGGCTTCACCTAACCCGCTCAAGTGAATCTTTTGGAAACATTCGGGGTCGTTGATAATCTCATCAGGGGGATAGCAAAACTCTAATGTTCACACAGATTTTTTTTTATCACTCTTGATAGACAGCGCAGCGGTCTTTATCTTTATGCTCTCTGACGAATAAAATCTTTTACCCAAACTTGCAGGTTATTCATTTTCTGCATAACTTTGTGTACGTTTTTCATAGTATAATTGGAATTGTGAAATTTCGATTATAATAAGAAGATGTCATGTTTTGTAAAAAGGGCTTCTAGCTCAATGGATAATAGAGGTCCTTTTATTTTGAATAGATTGCTGAAAACATCACTTCTTTATGTAGAATAATAAGAATTTTCTGGTATAATCCCCCAATAATTCGACTGGACAGCCAGTGCGGATAATAAAGCTTCCAATTGAGTCGTGATAATAATAATTTGCAGGATAAATATTGACTTGAAATCTTAATAGCCTGATTAGAGTGGTGTGATGATAATAACTTTCATTATTCTTATGATTTATGATAAGATTTGAGGCTGACAAAGAAACGTTATTTATGACTGAACCTTTGAAAATCACCGGTATCCATTGTCTAATAAGCGATGAGAGTCAGCGGATTCCTGTCGCTTTTATTTTTCTGTGATGCATATGAATTCTTCACAAATTTCCGGATAAAAGAATTGCCAATTAAATTATTTCCGTATAATTTTGTAAGACCTCATAAGAGTTTTGAAACTCGAATAATAGTAGTTTTGTATTGAAAGGGCTTTTTTCTCATTAGGGATATAGAGGTCCTTTCTTATTTTTTGGGGGTAACTATGGCGGAAAGTAAAGGAATGCGGTGAGTGATGGTATACATAACTCCTGGGAGGAGATGAAAGTGGATTTTTTACAAATCGTATGTATTTTACAATAGGAGTAGAACAAATTTAGAGTAAGGTTACTATATCCCCCAATCTAAGTTTGTCCTACTCTCAAATTCTGCTAAAGAATAATACCAGTCTCTGTAAACAAACAAGTTAACGTAGTATCTTGTTCTTTCCAAACATCACTCTTTATGATTGTGCCCATGGCATTCATGTTGATGTGCATGGGATGAGCAGCCCACTCCCGAATCTGTAAGTTTCCCGTTTAAATAGTCGGTAGCAACATCCAGGATATTACCAGAACAACCTCTTATGACTTTGATATTGTGGGCTGTAAGTACATTTAAAGCACCTTGTCCCATATTCCCTGCCAACATGACACTGACTCCCATGTTTTCCAATTCTCCTGCTATATTGGACTTGCATCCGCATCCTTGTGGAGAAGGAATTGTCTCACTACTTAGAATTTGATTGTCTTGCCCTACTGTCAGGATTGTGTAATACTCACAGTGACCGAAATGGTTATCAACCACCTTGTCTCTAGTCGGAATTGCAATTTTCATCATAATCTCATTTTTATTAATGTTAATATTACTTATACTTATGTCGTTGGAGTGACATACTGGACATTCTATTTTACGGATTTTAAATGCGGGATTGATATTATTGAATAAAAAACCGCATACTCCGCAACAAAACCATTCACTGTCAGTATACGCTACTCCGCCTTCTATCATTATAGCAACACCACGAACCAATGCATTGGCAATCTTTTGCCTTGCACTGACATATATTCGGCTAAGTGTCGGACGTGATACCCCCATTGAAACAGACGCTTCCTGTTGGGTCTTCATTTCATAATCACATAGCCGTATCGCTTCATATTCTTCAAAGTGCAAAAGTATAGTATCCTTATGATAACTGTTTGAAGCTATAGGTCTAAATCCTTCAACAGAAGGCATATTATTAACTTTACGGATGTTCTTTGGACGTGGTGACATTATATAATTTATTATTTTCGTCCGCAAATATAATGAACAAATGCTCAAAATGAAAGCAATGGGTAACTTTTTAACACAACAGGTAAGGACTTTGAGTTATATTCCTTTGCCCCTCAATATAAAACTCATTTATGTTCGAGAGCAGGATGTTTACTATTTATCTTCTTGCCCTGCTTAGTGATTTAAAACTTTTCACTATTTTGCAGCAATTCCAATAAACTGGTGCGTTAGGGAGTTGGAAGGATGATAGGAACATAAGGATTTATCTTCTGTTTGTAATCTGGCAATTAAATAAGTTAGGGGATAATAGCTCATTCCGTTCATGTTACATAATAAGAAGTACTCTTTCTTTTTGTGAATATAGAATCCGGGTTTATCGTAGTTGTTATTAACTTGTCTTCTTTTCCTTCCTCAAGAAACAAGAGGGGGGAAAGCGGAAAGGGGAAACTATAAAACCTGTTTTTTGACTAATTTTTGAATAGGTAAAATTGAAAAAAGTTATAAAAATACCCTTTTCCCCCTTGTTTTCCCCACCATTTCCCCCTTTTCCCCTTTTGAGGCAGGAAAGAATGAAGATATAATGTTATTGTTTAGCTAACCTTTGATTAAATATATCATATCAATTAAGTAATGGCAAATAAGAAAAACATTCTGTCCATCTTTCATATTATATTAGCTCTTGTATGATTACATGAAATAATAATCGCCCCGACTATTTGTCGTTTACAAAAGTATAATGATGAGAATACTCTGTTATTTCTCTCTTATTTAATAAGAAAATAAAAAATATTATTATCCATTTCATTTTTAGTTATATCTAACGTTTCACAATGCTTCATTCTTCCGGTTTTGTTTATATTAGCTAGAAAGAAAAAAGAAGCTAAGTCATTCCTTAGCCTCTCTCCTTATAAAGATTTTCTATTACTCAAAACTCATGTCACCATTGGTTATCATATAACAGATCATAAACTTTCTTATTTCAGATTATACCTTCTAATTAATTTATAAACGGTTGATTTGTAAAACCTGCCTCCTTTAGAAGTTACGAATCCCTCCCTGTTGAGAATATCCGCTACCTCCTGCAGGGTGTGTTCCTCTTTTACTAATGTACGTAGCATGGCGACAGCTCTCCTGTTATTAGAATTGTTATCCGCTTTCTCCCTGCAAGTTCTGATACTGTTCTGAATAGCCTGTTCATGTTTATCCATTAAGTGTTCTGGATTACCCAGCTTGAATCCCCTTGCCTTCTTTGCCTGCAGGGCGGATTTTGTTCTTGCCGCTATCAGTTCCGCTTCGTATTGTGAGATTGCCGACAGGATATGCAACACCATTTTATTGGCTTGCGGGAAATCACAAAACACGATCTCCACATCATTCTCCAGAAGATTTGACAGAAAGGAAACATTTCTTGCCAACCTGTCCAATTTGGCAACGATCAGTGTCGCTTCTGTTTTTCTGCAAAGACTCAATGCTTCTTTAAGTTTAGGTCTGTCCTTTTTTCGGCCCGATTCAATTTCAACAAATTCTGCAACCGGAATTTTGTCACGAAGATATTTCTGTATAATTTCCCTTTGTGCCTCAAGTCCCAGTCCTGAGTATCCTTGTTTCTGTGTGCTTACCCGAAGATAAGCTACATATTGATTGTTCATTGATTCTAAATTTTAATAGTTTTAACAGTGGTTCCACCAGCTAGATGCACGTCTAATCTATGGAACCATTCATATTATTACATAAAAAAGGCTTTCCGTGAGATTTCAAGTTCCTATAAACTCTACTTTTTCACAGAAAGCCGTATTTTTAGATTCTGAATTTCTCAGAGATTCCCTAATACCTTATAATATCGTATGTATCAGAAATCCTTTTTTCATAATCATCCGTTTTCTCCACATTCTCGTCTATTATAGAAACGAGCATATCAAAGTAAACGTCTTCTATTATTTTTCTTTCTCCTTCAGAGTCAGGGATAAGATGTATTTCAAACAGGTCCTTTCCTTCATCGAGAATGATTTGTACCATTCCCGTATGCTTGAATCTCTGCACATGAAATTCCAGTCCGCCTTTGACCGGTTTTATCGTATCCATATCTACTCCCCACGACATTACTATAACAGGTTGTGTCTTTAGGATTGACCATATATATCCTGCCAGTTTCAGATCATAATTTTTGTTTTCCATATTCGATTTTATTTAAGTTGTAATATTCAGTGTAAATTCTCCGGTAATCCTCCATATCCAGTTTCGGAAAAACGGAGTGGTACATATAATAGAGGTCTTCTATGCTCCATAATTCCCCCTGATCGAGCAGTGCAAATATTTCGTCTACAGCTTCGTCAAATTCATCATAACTCCTCCATCGTCCGTCCAATATTTCTGTCTGGTGTGGATAAGTGTCAGTACAATTCTCAATGATATGCTCTACCAGTGACAGACAGCTCATGAGGTCTTTCTTTATCGTAAATTCATGGTCCGTATGTGGTTCGTAATATCCACAGCTAAGATTGATGCAACTGACCTGAAGCCCCCGTTCCTTTAGTTCCTGCACGTCCGTCATCATCCCATGTGTTTCCCTGTATCCGAACCTCTTATATCCGGCAGCTTGAAGGAACTCGGGAGAACATAGTGATGTCCAACCTATTTTATTAATAATATCCTGGTATCCTCGTCTGTCAGGTTGTATAACAAAGCGGCAGTCATTGAAAAAATCCATCACTGCTTTTCCTGAACCGACACATCCCACCTCTTCACTGACAAAGAACGCCAGTTTTAAGGAGTCATACTTTCTCAGGCATTTGAGTGCTATCCAGATTCCGTTCTTGTCATCGGCTCCGAGTCCTTCCTGTCTTTTATTCTGGGAACTGTAACCGAATATGATTTCTCCCGTTTCGACAATCGTGAAGTCTTTTGAATGTAACCTCTGCACCTGGTCAAGATGCGCTACGATACAGGGATATGATTCCGCTTCCCCCTTTGTTATATATAAGTTCCCGGCTGCGTCTGTTTCAACTTTGGTACCGGTAATTCTCTTGGTATAATTCCATATAAACTTAATCATCGTCCGTTCTTTTCCGCTCGGGCTATAAACCTTGTATAATTTCTTAAGCAATTCCATAATTTTTATTTTTTTTGTGGGTTAAACATTTATTTCATTCATCTCGTATGCATAAGGCAATCCTGTTTCTTCATCTATCCCGTCATAAAGTTTGCCGTTCAATTTATGAAGTTCTTCCGCTTCCAGCAGTCTTTGTGCTGACTCTACGGATATTGTCTTTCTTTCATATTCACAAAGGATATTGTTCCATACCCGGTATATGATTATGTCTTCTGCATGCTCGTAGTATTCCTCATCATAGTCGGAATAATGCCAGTTTTCCTTTTTGTATTCCTGTTCTGCTTTCTTCCGGCATTCTTCACAGCAATAGTCCTCTTCCGTTATTTCTGAATAGTATTTATCCTCTTTCAGAAAATCCTCTTCACATTCGGAGCATGATAGTACGTCGGAGTCATGGTGGTATTCTTCCAGTTGCTCTATCCATGTAAATTCTCCCAGATTCTCTACATCACAATAATATTCCTGCCCATGATAATATACGGTGGTGGTTTCACGACAATTGTATTCATGGAAATCATCGTATTCCTCCTCACCATTCAAAGAACCGTCAGTAATATCAAGTGCGATGTCGCCACTTCCGTAATTGTCCGCCGTTCCTTTAGATTCATTGTACCACTTGAATGAATCCTGGTAGCTTAGCGTGTCATCCCAGTCCAGGTCACATTCTATCCTGAATTTCCTGTCTGACAATGAATTCTCTTCCAGGTCAACAAAAGCCCTTGAATCACCACATCCGGCACCGACTTTCTTGTAACCGTCAATGTGTCCTCCCTTTATCAGAGCATCTATTAAAGCACGTTTGAGGGAATTGTTTTCATCGGTAGCGTATTGTCTTTCCGCCAGTCTCCATATCTTTCCGTCCTGGTCTGTAACCTTGTTGTAGATGACACACCTTGCTGTCACCTTTCCTTCTTCATTGATCAGGTATGCCGCGCTTGCATCGACTGAATTCGTATAGAAATAATGCAGTTTCCTGTCTACCATGCAGGAATGAAAATCTCCCATACAAGAGGAGGATGAGTATATCTTCTCGAAATTCTTGTCTACGCATAACCTGTTTTTAGGGAGCTGCCCCGTTGTATAAGTCTGCCAGTCCGCCGAGAACTCCTCACACAGATAGGTCAC
>OGUN01000071.1_pt1 | contig 88982 bp, 65 predicted proteins | sample 1553621 | NCBI WGS metagenome assembly OGUN01 (sample SAMEA2580300, study PRJEB22360) | human gut metagenome | biome: human gut; feature: human-associated habitat; material: faeces | place: Denmark | collected 2008/2010
AACGCTTTTCACGACCGGTTATCGCTACACTAAATATTACGATGATGTCGAAGTCGATGCCTGGCAAGGCGGCGTATCACTCTATACTGGCCCGGTGATCTCCAGCTACCGCTATACCCATTATGACTCCAGCGATGCAGGTGGTAGTTACAGCAATATGATTTCCGTGCGTCTGAATGACCCGCGCGGCACTGGTTATACGCAACTATGGCTAAGCCGCGGAACAGGCGCTTACACCTATGACTGGACGCCAGAAACACGCTACGGCAGCATGAAGAGCGTCAGTCTGCAACGTATTCAACCGCTGACTGAGCAACTTAATCTCGGGCTGACGGCAGGTAAAGTGTGGTACGACACCCCAACCGATGATTATAACGGTCTGCAACTTGCAGCCCATCTGACCTGGAAATTCTAATTCCTTCTGCCGCCCGCTATCCGGGGCGGCCTTCCCTGTCGATTAGGCCCCTCTTTCCTTTTTGTTATCCGACTACATTCACCGGATAAATTTTATTCTCCAGTGTTATATACTATAGGGGGGTATGCATTGACATATATCATACCCCCCTATAGTATATTGCGTGCAGATGATGAGGTGCGAAATGCCCAGTACTCCGGAAGAGAAGAAAAAGGTCCTTACTCGAGTTCGTCGTATTCGGGGGCAAATTGATGCTCTGGAACGGTCGCTGGAGGGTGATGCCGAATGCCGTGCCATACTCCAACAGATCGCTGCCGTTCGGGGCGCGGCTAACGGGCTGATGGCAGAAGTGCTTGAAAGCCATATCCGGGAAACGTTTGACCGAAATGACTGCTACAGCCGCGAAGTCAGCCAATCCGTTGACGACACTATTGAACTGGTTCGTGCCTATCTTAAATAGCTGAATCTATTACCATATTGAGGAAGAGCGAGAGATGAAATCACGTGCTGCCGTTGCATTTGCTCCCGGTAAACCGCTGGAAATCGTTGAAATTGACGTTGCACCACCGAAAAAAGGTGAAGTGCTGATTAAAGTCACCCATACCGGCGTTTGCCATACCGACGCATTTACCCTCTCCGGCGATGACCCGGAAGGTGTATTCCCGGTAGTTCTCGGTCACGAAGGGGCCGGCGTTGTGGTTGAAGTCGGTGAAGGCGTAACCAGCGTCAAACCTGGCGACCATGTGATCCCGCTTTACACCGCAGAGTGCGGCGAGTGTGAGTTCTGTCGTTCCGGCAAAACCAACCTCTGTGTTGCGGTTCGCGAAACCCAGGGTAAAGGCCTGATGCCAGACGGCACCACCCGTTTTTCTTACAACGGGCAGCCGCTTTATCACTACATGGGATGCTCTACATTCAGTGAATACACCGTGGTCGCGGAAGTGTCTCTGGCCAAAATTAATCCAGAGGCAAACCACGAACACGTCTGCCTGCTGGGCTGTGGCGTGACCACCGGTATTGGCGCGGTACACAACACGGCTAAAGTCCAGCCAGGTGATTCTGTTGCCGTATTTGGTCTTGGCGCGATTGGTCTGGCAGTGGTTCAGGGCGCGCGTCAGGCGAAAGCGGGACGGATTATCGCTATCGATACGAACCCGAAGAAATTCGATCTGGCGCGTCGCTTCGGTGCTACCGACTGCATTAACCCGAATGACTACGACAAACCGATTAAAGATGTCCTGCTGGATATCAACAAATGGGGTATCGACCATACCTTTGAATGCATCGGTAACGTCAACGTGATGCGTGCGGCGCTGGAAAGTGCGCACCGCGGCTGGGGTCAGTCGGTGATCATCGGGGTAGCTGGTTCTGGTCAGGAAATCTCCACCCGTCCATTCCAGTTGGTCACCGGTCGCGTATGGAAAGGTTCCGCGTTTGGCGGCGTGAAAGGTCGTTCCCAGTTACCGGGTATGGTTGAAGATGCGATGAAAGGCGATATCGATCTGGAACCGTTTGTCACGCATACCATGAGCCTGGATGAAATTAATGACGCCTTCGACCTGATGCATGAAGGCAAATCCATTCGAACCGTAATTCGTTACTGATTTCCCGCAGGTTTACCCGTCCAGTTCAGACGGGGTTCTTAATACTCTCCCCGGGCAGCCGTCCGGGGGATTAACCGTGAGATAATGACTGATGGAACTCATTGAAAAACATGCCAGCTTTGGCGGCTGGCAAAATGTGTATCGGCATTATTCCCAATCACTGAAATGTGAAATGAATGTCGGCGTCTATCTCCCACCAAAAGCCGGGAATGAAAAATTACCGGTGCTGTACTGGCTTTCGGGCCTGACCTGCAACGAGCAGAATTTCATTACTAAATCGGGGATGCAACGTTACGCGGCTGAGCACAACATTATTGTTGTTGCGCCAGACACCAGTCCGCGAGGCAGTCATGTCGCAGATGCCGACCGTTACGATCTCGGGCAAGGTGCCGGGTTTTACCTGAACGCAACGCAAGCGCCGTGGAATGAACATTACAAAATGTATGATTATATCCACAACGAGCTGCCGGATTTAGTGATGCAACATTTTCCGGCAACGACCAGAAAGTCTATCTCAGGTCATTCTATGGGCGGGCTGGGCGCGCTGGTGCTGGCGTTACGTAACCCAGATGAATATGTCAGCGTCTCAGCGTTTTCGCCCATTGTCTCCCCATCGCAAGTACCGTGGGGACAGCAAGCCTTTGGCGCATATCTTGGTGAAAATAAAGATGCCTGGTTGGATTACGATCCGGTGAGCCTTATTTCACAAGGTCAACGCGTTGCGGAAATAATGGTTGATCAGGGGTTGAGTGATGATTTTTACGCAGAACAGCTGCGGACTCCAAATCTTGAAAAGGTCTGTCAGGAGATGAATATCAAGGCGTTAATCCGTTATCACGAAGGTTACGACCACAGCTATTATTTTGTCTCCAGTTTTATTGGCGAGCATATTGCCTACCACGCCAATAAACTGAATATGCATTAATAATAGTGCACGACTGCCGGATGCGGCGTGAACGCCTTATCCGGCCTCCGGATGACGCGGGAATTTGTAGGCATGATAAGACGCGGCAGCGTCGCATCAGGCATCTGCGCACGACTTATCTATGTTTACCACATCAAATCATCAGGCACTTTGAAGTCGGCATACGGATCGTCTTCATCCTGCTCTTCGGCGCTGAGCGCGCTGTGCAACACAATACTGCTGGCATCACGCTGAGCAATTTTATCGGCAACGCTGGCGGGAATAATGGCGTATTCACCTTCGCTATTGTTATCGATCTGCAAACGTGCAATCGCCAGACGACCATTAATCAACTGCGTTTGTGTGAGCTTATCGACAAAAATCTTCTTAATCAGATTACCGTCAGTGAAGTTAAAACCAATATCGCCATTGGCAATGGTGATTCGGTTCATTTCGATAAGCTGCTTCACCTGAGCTTTATATTCTTTCGCCAACGCCGCTTGTTTTTGCTGCTCACTAAGCTGTTTATCACGCTCAAGCTGTGCCTTTTTATTTTCTTCTACCGCCGCCCGAGCTTCACGCGCCTGAACGCGCGATTTTTTCGCCGTTCTCTCGACCTTCGCCGCTTTTTTGCTGGTGACTAATCCTGCTTTGAGCAACTGCTCTTGTAAGGTAAGTTTTGCCATCTTTGTTTCCAAACCCGCTGAATAATTTTTAGCGAGTATACCTGTAAACGCCGTAGGTGTATTGGGGGGAAGTCCCTTTCGCCCCTGCTTAATAAGGCGCGTCAGGCATCTGCACACGGCTGCATTCGTGATCTCCGGCTCATCAAAATAAACACTGCCAGGCCGGCAACAAGAATACCCGGCGCAGAAGCGGCCATTACGCCAACCGTGCCAGTGCCTAATGCCAGCATTTTCCCGGCCAGTAACGGACCGCTCATAGCCCCCAGACGCCCTACCGCCACGGCTGTTCCCACACCTGTTGCGCGGATCTGCGAACTGTAAAACAACGGTGCCAGGGCATACAAAACGCTTTGCCCACCTGTCGCAAACAACCCCGCGACGAATCCCGCCAGCAACATACCGTTAAATGACGACACCGTTCCCAGCGCCAGCAGCGAAGCTAACATGCCGCTATAAATCAGTAGCGACATGGTTACTGGACGCAGCTTATCCATCAATGCGCCCAACATTAACGTCCCGCTTGCCGCCCCCATTTGCAGTGCAAACATCACCCCTGCCGCCTGCGATGGCTGGAATCCTTGCTCCACCAAAAGCAGCGGTAGCCAGTTGATCAACATGTAGACCACCAGCAGAGTGAAGAAATAACACAACCACAGCAGCAGCGTCGCGGTGGCCGTTTCTGGCGCAAATAACGCACGCAGTGGTGGCGCAGCCTGTTTTTCGCCAGCGAACACCGCCGACTCCGGCAGCCAGCGCATTAATAGCGGCACCAGAATCAACGGCACCACACCACCTACCCAAAACACCGTTTGCCATGCTAAGTTTGCCCCCGCGAAACCCAGTGTCGCCGCCAGCGCCGCGCCAATGGGAACACCGCAATACATCAGGCTCACTGCCGTCCCACGAAAACGTGGACCCGCGGCTTCAGACGTCAGGGCGATCAGATTCGGCAACGCCGCCCCCAGCCCGACACCGGTCATCAGCCGCGCAAAGACCAGCGAGGGAAAATCCCAGGCAATCGCCGTTGCCAGTGAGAACAAACCAAACAGCGCAACTGAGCTAATTAAAATACGCTTACGACCATAACGGTCCGCCAGCATCCCGCCAACCAGCGCGCCGGGTAGCAAACCGAGTATTCCGGCGCTGAATATCCAGCCCATTTGCATTTTATCGAGTGCGAAAGCCTGGGCGATGCCCCCGCCGCAATGCCAGCCGCCTGAAGATCCAGTCCTTCCATCAGAGCGACCAAAAAACAAAGCCCGATGGTCAGCATCAGGCGGGTTGAAGATGATGAAGGGGTACGAGTCGACATAAGATGAACCTCGTTGCGAGTGCAGGTGAATCGCGGCTGATACATTGCCAGCCGCGTAATCAGAACCATTTAATGACTGCCTACAGGCGAAGAAAATGTAGGCCGAACAAAGCGTTTACGCCGCATCCGGCAGTCGTGCTGGGATGGGCATACAAAATGCACGTTCTCGGCAGTCATCATTATTTGTTGTTGCGCAGATCCAGCGCCACGTCGACGATCATATCCTCCTGGCCGCCAACCATCCGGCGTTTGCCCAACTCAACGAGAATATCCACCGCGCTTAAGCCATAACGCGCCGCCGCCGTTTCACAGTGACGCAGGAAGCTGGAGTAAACACCGGCGTATCCCAGCGCCAGCGTTTCGCGATCGACTCGTACCGGACGATCCTGCAACGGACGCACCAGGTCGTCTGCGGCATCCATTAACGCATAGAGATCGGTCCCATGCTGCCAACCCAGTTTATCCGCGGCGGCAATAAACACTTCCAGCGGCGCGTTACCTGCGCCCGCGCCCATTCCCGCGAGACTGGCATCGATTCGGTCGCAGCCCTCTTCCACCGCCGCGATAGAGTTCGCCACGCCAAGACTCAGGTTATGGTGAGCGTGTATGCCGGTTTGCGTTTCTGGTTTCAGCACTGCTTTCAGGGCGCGGAAACGGTCACGGATATCGCTCATGTTCATCGCACCGCCAGAATCCACCACATAAATACAGGTCGCACCGTAGCCTTCCATCAGCTTTGCCTGCTTTGCGAGATTCTCCGGCGTGGTCATATGGCTCATCATCAGAAAGCCAACGGTGTCCATTCCGAGCTCGCGGGCATACTGAATATGCTGGGCGGAAACATCAGCTTCGGTACAGTGCGTAGCCACACGAACCACCCGCGCGCCAGCCTGCCAGGCATTTTTCAGATCGTGAATAGTGCCGATTCCAGGCAGCAACAACGTCGCGATTTTGGCGTGCTTCACCACATCCGCCGCCGCTTCAATCCATTCAAGGTCGCTATGTGCGCCGAAACCATAGTTAAAGCTGGAACCTTGCAAACCGTCGCCGTGGGCCACTTCAATCGAATCCACGCGGGCATCGTCCAGTGCTTTGGCAACCTGGCGAACGTTTTCCAATGAATACTGATGACGAATGGCGTGCATACCATCACGCAACGTGACGTCCGAGATATAAAGTTTTTTATCGTTCATGCCGCTTCTCCTGCCTTGCGCGCCAGTGACTGAGCCATTTTTTCCGCTGTCGCCAGCGCACTGGAAGTCATAATGTCGAGGTTGCCCGCATAGGCAGGCAGATAATGCGCTGCGCCTTCGACTTCCAGCCAGACCGCCGTTTTCAGCCCGGAGAACTGCCCCACGCCCGGCAAATTAACCGGTTTATCCTTCGGGATAACTTCAAACTGCACGCGCTGTTTCAGGCGATAACCCGGTACGTAAGCCTGTACCGCCTCAGCCATTTCATTGATTGAGGCTTCGATATCATCTTGTGAAGCTTCGTCGCTCAATACATACACCGTGTCACGCATCATCAACGGTGGCTCTGCTGGGTTAAGCACAATAATCGCCTTCCCTTTTGCCGCACCGCCCACCACTTCAATGGCGCGCGAAGTGGTTTCCGTAAATTCATCGATATTGGCACGCGTGCCAGGTCCGGCAGATTTACTGGCAATAGAAGCGATAATTTCGGCGTAATGAACACGCGCCACGCGTGAAACTGCCGCCACCATTGGAATGGTGGCCTGGCCGCCGCAGGTGACCATGTTGACGTTCAGTTGATCGACGTTCTCCTCGAGGTTAACCACCGGCACGCAGTAAGGGCCGATGGCAGCAGGCGTCAGGTCAATTAAGCGAATATCCGGTTTCGCTTCGCGCAAAGCGGCATCGTTTTTCACATGCGCGCCCGCGCTGGTCGCATCAAACACTATATCGATATCAGCAAATTCAGGCATGTTCATCAGCCCAATCACCCCTTCATGGGTGGTAGCGACGCCCATACGTCTGGCACGCGCCAGACCGTCGGACTGAGGATCAATGCCGACCATCACCGCCATCTCCAGATGCTGACCGTGACGCAAAATTTTAATCATCAGATCGGTGCCAATGTTGCCTGAACCGATAATGGCGACTTTACGCTTACTCATGACAGACTTCCTTTTGGGGCTGCGCTTGAAAATGTCGCAGCAACTGAACCTATGCCTTCGATATGGGCTTCAAAACGATCGCCCGCATTCACCGCCACCATCGGACCTAATGCCCCGGTAAGAATGATATCTCCGGCGCGCAGCGGTTCACCCAGACTGGCCATTTTGCGTGCCAGCCAGACGGCGGCATTAAGCGGATGTCCCAGGCATTCGCTGCCGCGCCCGCTGGAAACCTCTTCGTTATTACGCGTCATCTTCATGGCGCAGTTTTTCAGGTCTAACCCCGCCGGGCGTTGCGCCGGACCGCCGATGACATACACCCCGCAGGAAGCGTTATCTGCCACGGTATCGACAAACTGAATCGACCAGTCGCGAATGCGGCTCCCCACCACCTCCAGCGCCGGAAGTACCCATTCAATGGCGTTATACAATTCGTCGAAGGTGATATCGGTTGCGGGTAGATCGCGGTTCAACACCAGTGCGATCTCCGCTTCAATGCGGGGTTGCAGAACACGGGAAAAAGGAATGGTTTCATTATCGCCATAACACATGTCGGCAAATAATGTCCCGAAATCCGGTTGATCAACGCCCAGTTGTTGCTGCACTTTCGGATGCGTCAGCCCCACTTTGCGCCCCACCACTCGCCGTCCCTGAGCGACGTCATGTTGCACATTGATGTGCTGAATGGCGTAGGCCGCTTCAGCGTTATCGATACCAATCAGATCGCGCAGCGGCGCAATCGCTTCGCCCTGCTCTGCGGCGCGGCGTAAATCCGCCGCCAGTTGCTCAAGAGTATGCTTCGTCATGACCGTTCCTTAAGGGCGTGCGAGGAAATTCAGCACCAGTTGATTGAAAGCGTCGGCATGTTCCCACTGCGCCCAGTGACCACAGTCGCGGAAGATATGCAGTTCAGAACCGGCAATGCCGGACAGCAGACGCAGACCCGCATCCATCGGCACAAAGCGGTCGTTGCGCCCCCAGACAATCAGGGTTTGCGCTTTGATTTCCGCCAGACGTGGGCCAAAATCCGGGAACTGTTTCGGATTGGCTTCCAGGCTCTTAACGAAGTTTTCCAGGTGATCGCGGCGCGACAGCATATTATTCAGGCGCGCTTCAAACAGGGCGTCGGTCAAATCGCTGGTATCAAAAACGAAGATATCCATCATCAGCTTCAGGTTTTCGATAGTCGGCTGACGATAAAGCTGATTCAGTCGCTTAATACCTTCGGTTGGCATCGGCGTAAACAAACTCATGCCGCCCGTACCGCCGCCCATCAGCACCAGTTTGCCGACACGCTCCGGCCAGTTAAGGGTGAACGCCACAGAACTATGGCCACCCATCGAGTTGCCCAGCAGGTGGATTTTGGCGATATCCAGTTGATCCACCACGCTTTTCAGGATTCGCGCATTAAGATCCGATCGCGAACCACTATTAACGATCGAATCGCTCTTACCCCAACCCGGACAATCCAGCAGGATCACCCGATAGCCCGCCTCTACCAGCGGATCGATATTGCGGCTGAAGTTCGCCCAGCCAGTAGCACCCGGGCCGGAACCATGCAGCAGGACAACAGTTTCGTCGCCTTGTCCGCAGTCATTAAAATGGATGCGCAGCGTTTTACCCGCTTCTTCTACATTCAGAAAACGGCTGGTGGCGGCTTCGGTTTGTGGCTGATAACTCATCATCTTCTCCTGCATATTCAGTTCTCTGTTCTGGCGCTTAACGAGCCAAATCCGGCAATCCACTCCGGGATTGGGCGGTAATAACGCCCTTCGCTACGCCAGTTGCCAAACGCAGAAATAGCGGCAAAAGCGGCGACCCAGGTTTTGATTTCATGTGTCGACTTTCCGGCAATGGCGGAAAGCTCTTCGTTACTGACGGCATCCAGTTCCTGTATGCGTCCCTGCTCCAGCAAAGTCATGAACTGGTTATCCCAAATCGGGTTGAGCGGATGCAGCGTTCTCTGATCCTCAACAAACTTCTCAGCGGCGCTAATCACCCGTTGCTGACGCAATTCGCGCTCACTGGCGGGTAAATCTTTCCCGCTCCCCAATAGACGGTCGCGCATATGGGCATCGGCTTTCGCCAGTTCTGGCACCGGCGGCTGATGGGAAAGCCCACCGGACCCAAGGAACAGCACGCGTTTATTGAGAGTGCTGGTGAAACGTCCAATGGCTTCCCCCAACATGCGGGTACGCTGGAAACCGGGCAGCGGCGTGGCGACACCGTTGATGAACACCGGCAGTACTGGCACCTTATCCAGCCCGCCGAGCAGGAACTCCAGCGGCTGGGCGAACCCGTGGTCCACCTGCATACAGTAAGAAACGGCAAGATCGATCCCGCTCTTCATGACGGCATGCGCACAGGCCTCCGCCAGCTCCACAGGCACGGGCAGCTCACCTGCCGCACTGCCGAAATCACCAATTGCCGTCGCTCCAACGCCTAAACAGAACGGTGGCATCACGTCATAGAAAAAGCCGTTGTAGTGATCTGGCGCAAACAGCACCACCAGTTCAGGGGAGAAAGCCGCAATACGCTCGCGGGCGCTGGCAATCACGCCATTGACCTCATCGAGTACCTCTTGTGCCGGGTCGACATACCCCACCAGCGGCGAGTGGGAAAGACAGTGAAGATAAGCGTGCATATCAGGCTACCTTTTCGACAGAAACGTCGGCATCAGGGCGGGTCAGCGTCATCACCGACGCCAGTTTATTCAGCGTATTACCCAGGGTTTGCGGAATGGCGGTGGCGGCAACAAAGCGATCCGGGCGCATCACCACCAGCGAAGCATTGTGTTGCGCGAACCAGCTACGCAGGCGACCTTGCGTATCCCCCACGCGTAGTACGCCGTCGTGGTTATCCTGTGCGGTATGAATTTGCACTTCCGGCACCACCTGAATGAAGCGTGTGCCCAACGCGCGCCACTGCTGGATTTGCTCGTCGCTCATCCCCCACAGTGGATTGCATCCCCAGCCAATTACCGCGAAGTTCGCGCCGATCGCGTTATCGAGCAGCGTCACGTCGCCGTTTTCCAGCGTGACTTTCGGCTGAATAAACATCTTGCCGACCGGAGAGTGCTTCGCTTCGCCCTCACGCACCAGCGCACCGCCGTAATATTGCGGCATCGGCTTGAAGCGCATTTCGAGGAAGTAGCGTTTTACTGGCGGCAGATAATTCAACAGCCAGGAAACGCCGTCACGTAACGTACCCTGCCAGCGTTTCGGCGGAGCCAGCACGTTGCCCGCCGTCACAGACAGGTCAATCATCGCTTTGGCGTGATCGCGACGTTCTTGTTGATAGGTATCGAGCAGCGCATCGCGGGCTTTCCCCTGGATAACCAACGCCAGTTTCCATGCGAGGTTAAAGGCGTCGCGCATACCACTGTTATAGCCCTGCCCCTGCCACACCGGCATGATGTGCGCGGCATCGCCCGCCAGCAGTACGCGATCAATACGAAAACGTTGCGCCAGTCGCGCGTTGTGGGTGTAGACACGCTGGCGAATCAATTCAACATTGTCCGGATTAGGCAGCACTTTGCTTAACAGCTTGCGCATATTTTGCGGCTCACGCAGCTGTTCTTCGGTTTCTCCCGGCATCACCATAAATTCAAAGCGACGTACCGCATGAGGCAGCGCGGCAGAAACATACGGGCGCACCGGATCACAACACAAATAGATATGCGGCGTACTTAACGGATCGTTGGCGATATCTACCACAATCCACTGATTTGGCGCAGTTTTACCTTCAAACGGCACATTCAGGGTGCGACGGACAAAACTTGCCCCACCATCACAGGCCACCAGCCACTGGGCTTTGACCGTTTCCCGCTGCCCTTCTTCCGTTTTCAGGTGCAAGGTCACTTCGTCATCTTGCTGGCTGAAGGCCTCCAGCTCGCGGGAAAACAGGCAGCGCACATTCGGAAAACGCGACAATCCTTCCAGCATCACCGCATCGACCTGAGGCTGAATAAAGGCGTTACGGCGCGGCCAGCCAAATTCATCGGTCATTGGCTGAATATCAGCAAAACAGCGACCTTTTGGGGTGAGAAAACGCATCGCGTGCCACGGCGTAGTGTGCGGCAGAACATTATCGACCAGGCCGACCGACTGCATGGTGCGCAGCGCCTCGTCATCAATACCAATCGCACGCGGGTAGTCGATCAACTTATCGAGTTTCTCCACCACCAGCACGTCAATGCCCATCTGGCCGAGATAGTTCGCCATCATCAGCCCGACCGGACCGGCACCAGCGATCGCCACCTGAACGCTATGGTTAACAGCAGGCTGGATGTCAGGGTGTTGTATTGCCATTTCAGTACCTCACGACTCGGACAAAATGCCGTTGCGCGCACAGTACAGCGCAACTTGTTTTGTTAAAAACATGTAAATGATTTTTTATTGTGCGCTCAGTATAGGAAGGGTGTTTTCGGCTACAATCAAAACATGCCCGAATGTGCACCAGGTGCACAACGTTGTTTTAACTATATAAATGTCAATTAATATGCAGAACAATGAGCAGACGGAATACAAAACCGTGCGCGGCTTAACCCGCGGTCTAATGTTATTAAATATGTTAAATAAACTTGATGGCGGTGCCAGCGTCGGGCTGCTGGCGGAACTCAGCGGCCTGCATCGCACCACTGTGCGGCGACTGCTGGAGACGTTACTGGAAGAGGGATATGTCCGGCGCAGTACCTCCGATGACAGTTTTCGTCTGACCATCAAAGTGCGGCAATTAAGCGAAGGATTTCGTGACGAACAGTGGATTTCTGCACTGGCGGCCCCACTGCTGGGCGATCTGTTGCGCGAAGTGGTATGGCCGACAGATGTGTCCACCCTGGATGTTGATGCAATGGTGGTACGCGAAACCACCCATCGTTTCAGCCGCTTATCTTTTCACCGGGCAATGGTCGGGCGACGGTTACCGCTTCTGAAAACCGCCTCGGGCCTGACCTGGCTGGCCTTTTGCCCGGAACAAGAACGCAAGGAATTAATCGAGATGTTAGCCTCCCGCCCCGGTGATGACTATCAACTGGCACGAGAACCGTTAAAGCTGGAAGCCATTCTGGCGCGCGCGCGCAAAGAGGGTTACGGACAGAACTACCGCGGCTGGGATCAAGAAGAAAAGATCGCCTCTATCGCCGTACCGCTGCGCAGTGAACAACGGGTGATTGGCTGTCTGAATCTGGTGTATATGGCGAGCGCAATGACCATCGAACAGGCAGCGGAAAAGCATCTTCCGGCGCTGCAACGGGTGGCAAAACAGATCGAAGAAGGGGTTGAATCGCAGGCTATTCTGGTAGCGGGAAGGCGAAGCGGCGTGCATTTACGCTGACACCATCGAATGGCGCAAAACCTTTCGTGGTATGGCATGATAGCGCCCGGAAGAGAGTCAATTCAGGGTGGTGAATGTGAAACCAGTAACGCTATACGATGTCGCAGAATATGCCGGTGTCTCTTATCAGACCGTTTCCCGCGTGGTGAACCAGGCCAGCCACGTTTCTGCGAAAACGCGGGAAAAAGTGGAAGCGGCGATGGCGGAGCTGAATTACATTCCCAACCGCGTGGCACAACAACTGGCGGGCAAACAGTCGTTGCTGATTGGCGTTGCCACTTCCAGTCTGGCCCTGCACGCGCCGTCGCAAATTGTCGCGGCGATTAAATCTCGCGCTGATCAACTGGGTGCCAGCGTGGTGGTGTCGATGGTAGAACGAAGCGGCGTCGAAGCCTGTAAAGCGGCGGTGCACAATCTTCTCGCGCAACGCGTCAGTGGGCTGATCATTAACTATCCGCTGGATGACCAGGATGCCATTGCTGTGGAAGCTGCCTGCGCTAATGTTCCGGCTTTATTTCTTGATGTCTCTGACCAGACACCCATCAACAGTATTATTTTCTCCCATGAAGACGGTACGCGACTGGGCGTGGAGCATCTGGTCGCATTGGGTCACCAGCAAATCGCGCTGTTAGCAGGTCCATTAAGTTCTGTCTCGGCGCGTCTGCGTCTGGCGGGCTGGCATAAATATCTCACACGCAATCAAATTCAGCCGATAGCGGAACGGGAAGGCGACTGGAGTGCCATGTCCGGTTTTCAACAAACCATGCAAATGCTGAATGAGGGCATCGTCCCCACTGCGATGCTGGTTGCCAACGATCAGATGGCGCTGGGCGCAATGCGCGCCATTACCGAGTCCGGGCTGCGCGTTGGTGCGGATATCTCGGTAGTGGGATACGACGATACCGAAGACAGCTCGTGTTATATCCCGCCGTTAACCACCATCAAACAGGATTTTCGCCTGCTGGGGCAAACCAGCGTGGACCGCTTGCTGCAACTCTCTCAGGGCCAGGCGGTGAAGGGCAATCAGCTGTTGCCCGTCTCACTGGTGAAAAGAAAAACCACCCTTCCGTCCAATACGCAAACCGCTTCTCCCCAGGCGTTGGCAGATTCTTTAATGCAGCTGGCGCGACAAATTTCCCGACTGGAAAGCGGGCAGTGAGCGCAACGCAATTAATGTGAGTCAGCTCACTCATTAGGCACCCCAGGCTTTACATTTTATGCGTCCGGCTCGTATGTTGTGTGAAATTGTGAGCGGATAACAATTTCACACAGGATACAGCTATGACTATGATTACGGATTCACTGGCCGTCGTATTACAACGTCGTGACTGGGAAAACCCTGGCGTTACCCAACTTAATCGCCTCGCGGCACATCCCCCTTTCGCCAGCTGGCGTAATAGCGAAGAGGCCCGCACCGATCGCCCTTCCCAACAGTTGCGCAGCCTGAATGGCGAATGGCGCTTTGCCTGGTTTCCGGCACCAGAAGCGGTGCCGGAAAGCTGGCTGGAGTGCGATCTTCCTGAGGCCGATACTGTCGTCGTCCCCTCAAACTGGCAGATGCACGGTTACGATGCGCCTATCTACACCAACGTGACCTATCCCATTACGGTCAATCCGCCGTTTGTTCCCGCGGAGAATCCGACAGGTTGTTACTCGCTCACATTTAATGTTGATGAAAGCTGGCTACAGGAAGGCCAGACGCGAATTATTTTTGATGGCGTTAACTCGGCGTTTCATCTGTGGTGCAACGGGCGCTGGGTCGGTTACGGCCAGGACAGCCGTTTGCCGTCTGAATTTGACCTGAGCGCATTTTTACGCGCCGGAAAAAACCGCCTCGCGGTGATGGTGCTGCGCTGGAGTGACGGTAGTTATCTGGAAGATCAGGATATGTGGCGGATGAGCGGCATTTTCCGTGACGTCTCGTTGCTGCATAAACCGACCACGCAAATCAGCGATTTCCAAGTTACCACTCGCTTTAATGATGATTTCAGCCGCGCGGTACTGGAGGCAAACGTTCAGATGTACGGCGAGCTGCGCGATGAACTGCGGGTGACGGTTTCTTTGTGGCAGGGTGAAACGCAGGTCGCCAGCGGCACCGCGCCTTTCGGCGGTGAAATTATCGATGAGCGTGGCGGTTATGTCGATCTCGTCACGCTACGCCTGAACGTTGAAAATCCGGAACTGTGGAGCGCCGAAATCCCGAATCTCTATCGTGCGGTGGTTGAACTGCACACCGCCGATGGCACGCTGATTGAAGCAGAAGCCTGCGATGTCGGTTTCCGCGAGGTGCGGATTGAAAATGGTCTGCTGCTGCTGAACGGCAAGCCGTTGCTGATTCGCGGCGTTAACCGTCACGAGCATCATCCTCTGCATGGTCAGGTCATGGATGAGCAGACGATGGTGCAGGATATCCTGCTGATGAAGCAGAACAACTTTAACGCCGTGCGCTGTTCGCATTATCCGAACCATCCGCTGTGGTACACGCTATGCGACCGCTACGGCCTGTATGTGGTGGATGAAGCCAACATTGAAACCCACGGCATGGTGCCAATGAATCGTCTGACCGATGATCCGCGCTGGCTACCGGCGATGAGCGAACGCGTAACGCGAATGGTGCAGCGCGATCGTAATCACCCGAGTGTAATCATCTGGTCGCTGGGGAATGAATCAGGCCACGGCGCTAATCACGACGCGCTGTATCGCTGGATCAAATCTGTCGATCCTTCCCGCCCGGTGCAGTATGAAGGCGGCGGAGCCGACACCTCCGCAACCGATATTATTTGCCCGATGTACGCGCGCGTGGATGAAGACCAGCCCTTCCCGGCTGTGCCAAAATGGTCCATCAAAAAATGGCTTTCGCTGCCTGGAGAAATGCGCCCGCTGATCCTTTGCGAATATGCCCACGCGATGGGTAACAGTCTTGGCGGCTTCGCTAAATACTGGCAGGCGTTTCGTCAGTACCCCCGTTTACAGGGCGGCTTCGTCTGGGACTGGGTGGATCAGTCGCTGATTAAATATGATGAAAACGGCAACCCGTGGTCGGCTTACGGCGGTGATTTTGGCGATACGCCGAACGATCGCCAGTTCTGCATGAACGGTCTGGTATTTGCCGACCGCACGCCGCATCCGGCGCTGACGGAAGCAAAACACCAGCAGCAGTTTTTCCAGTTCCGTTTATCCGGGCGAACCATCGAAGTGACCAGCGAATACCTGTTCCGTCATAGCGATAACGAACTCCTGCACTGGTCGGTGGCGCTCGATGGCAAGCCGCTGGCAAGCGGTGAAGTGCCTCTGGATGTTGCTCCACAAGATAAACAGGTGATTGAACTGCCTGAACTACCGCAGCCGGAAAGCACCGGACAACTCTGGCTTACGGTACACGTAGTGCAACCGAACGCGACCGCATGGTCAGAAGCCAGACACATTAGCGCCTGGCAGCAGTGGCGTCTGGCGGAAAACCTCAGCGTGACACTCCCCTCCGCGCCCCACGCCATCCCGCAACTGACCACCAGCGAAACGGATTTTTGCATCGAGCTGGATAATAAGCGTTGGCAATTTAACCGCCAGTCAGGCTTTCTTTCACAGATGTGGATTGGCGATGAAAAACAACTGCTGACGCCGCTGCGCGATCAGTTCACCCGTGCACCGCTGGATAACGACATTGGCGTAAGTGAAGCGACCCGCATTGACCCTAACGCCTGGGTCGAACGCTGGAAGGCGGCGGGCCATTACCAGGCCGAAGCAGCGTTGTTGCAGTGCACGGCAGATACACTTGCCGACGCGGTGCTGATTACGACCGCTCACGCGTGGCAGCATCAGGGAAAAACCTTATTTATCAGCCGGAAAACCTACCGGATTGATGGTAGTGGTCAAATGGCGATTACCGTTGATGTTGAAGTAGCGAGCGATACACCGCATCCGGCACGGATTGGCCTGACCTGCCAGCTGGCGCAGGTCGCAGAGCGGGTAAACTGGCTCGGATTAGGGCCGCAAGAAAACTATCCCGACCGCCTTACTGCGGCCTGTTTTGACCGCTGGGACTTGCCATTGTCAGACATGTATACCCCGTACGTCTTCCCGAGCGAAAACGGTCTGCGCTGCGGGACGCGCGAATTGAATTATGGCCCACACCAGTGGCGCGGCGACTTCCAGTTCAATATCAGTCGCTACAGCCAACAACAACTGATGGAAACCAGCCATCGCCATCTGCTGCACGCGGAAGAAGGCACATGGCTGAATATCGACGGTTTCCATATGGGGATTGGTGGCGACGACTCCTGGAGCCCGTCAGTATCGGCGGAATTCCAGCTGAGCGCCGGTCGCTACCATTACCAGTTGGTCTGGTGTCAAAAATAATAATAACCGGGCAGGCCATGTCTGCCCGTATTTCGCGTAAGGAAATCCATTATGTACTATTTAAAAAACACAAACTTTTGGATGTTCGGTTTATTCTTTTTCTTTTACTTTTTTATCATGGGAGCCTACTTCCCGTTTTTCCCGATTTGGCTACATGACATCAACCATATCAGCAAAAGTGATACAGGTATTATTTTTGCCGCTATTTCTCTGTTCTCGCTATTATTCCAACCGCTGTTTGGTCTGCTTTCTGACAAACTCGGGCTGCGCAAATACCTGCTGTGGATTATTACCGGCATGTTAGTGATGTTTGCGCCGTTCTTTATTTTTATCTTCGGACCACTGTTACAATACAACATTTTAGTAGGATCGATTGTTGGTGGTATTTATCTTGGCTTTTGTTTTAACGCCGGTGCGCCAGCAGTAGAGGCATTTATCGAGAAAGTCAGCCGTCGCAGTAATTTCGAATTTGGTCGCGCGCGGATGTTTGGCTGTGTTGGCTGGGCGCTGTGTGCCTCGATTGTCGGCATCATGTTCACCATCAATAATCAGTTTGTTTTCTGGCTGGGTTCTGGCTGTGCACTCATCCTCGCCGTTTTACTCTTTTTCGCCAAAACGGATGCGCCCTCTTCCGCCACGGTTGCCAATGCGGTAGGTGCCAACCATTCGGCATTTAGCCTTAAGCTGGCGCTGGAACTGTTCAGACAGCCAAAACTGTGGTTTTTGTCACTGTATGTTATTGGCGTTTCCTGCACCTACGATGTTTTTGACCAACAGTTTGCTAATTTCTTTACTTCGTTCTTTGCCACAGGTGAACAGGGTACGCGGGTATTTGGCTACGTAACGACAATGGGCGAATTACTTAACGCCTCGATTATGTTCTTTGCGCCACTGATCATTAATCGCATCGGTGGGAAAAACGCCCTACTGCTGGCTGGCACTATTATGTCTGTACGTATTATTGGCTCATCGTTCGCCACCTCAGCGCTGGAAGTGGTTATTCTGAAAACGCTGCATATGTTTGAAGTACCGTTCCTGCTGGTGGGCTGCTTTAAATATATTACCAGCCAGTTTGAAGTGCGTTTTTCAGCGACGATTTATCTGGTCTGTTTCTGCTTCTTTAAGCAACTGGCGATGATTTTTATGTCTGTACTGGCGGGCAATATGTATGAAAGCATCGGTTTCCAGGGCGCTTATCTGGTGCTGGGTCTGGTGGCGCTGGGCTTCACCTTAATTTCCGTGTTCACGCTTAGCGGCCCCGGCCCGCTTTCTCTACTGCGTCGTCAGGTGAATGAAGTCGCTTAAGCAATCAATGTCGGATGCGGCGCGAGCGCCTTATCCGACCAACATATCAGGACGGAATGATCGCAATGAACATGCCAATGACCGAAAGAATAAAAGCAGGCAAGCTATTTACCGATATATGCGAAGGCTTACCGGAAAAAAGACTTCGTGGGAAAACGTTAATGTATGAGTTTAATCACTCGCATCCATCAGAAGTTGAAAAAAGAGAAAGCCTGATTAAAGAAATGTTTGCCACGGTAGGGGAAAACGCCTGGATAGAACCACCCGTCTATTTCTCTTACGGTTCCAACATCCATATAGGCCGCAATTTTTATGCAAATTTCAATTTAACCATTGTAGACGACTACACGGTAACGATCGGTGATAACGTATTGATTGCACCCAATGTTACTCTTTCCGTTACGGGACACCCTGTACACCATGAATTGAGAAAAAACGGCGAGATGTACTCTTTTCCGATAACGATTGGCAATAACGTCTGGATCGGAAGTCATGTGGTCATTAATCCTGGCGTCACCATCGGGGATAATGCTGTTATTGGCGCGGGTAGTGTCGTCACAAAAGACATTCCACCAAACGTCGTGGCTGCTGGCGTTCCTTGTCGGGTTATTCGCGAAATAAACGACCGGGATAAGCACTATTATTACAAAGATTATAAAGTTGAACCTTCAGTTTAAATAAGCACTGAAATAAATGTCGGATGCGCCATTGGGCACATCCGACAATAATTCACTCTTCCATTATCTGGCGAAACAAGCGTCGCATCATGCCTCTTTGACCCACAGCTGCGGAAAACGTGCTGGTGCAAAACGCAGGGTTATGATCATCAGCCCAACGACGCACAGCGCATGAAACGCCCAGTCCATCAAGTAATTGCCACTGATACTACGCAGCACACCAGAAAACCAGGGAGCAAGCCCGGCGATGATAAAACCGATCCCCTGCATAAACGCCACCAGTTTGCCAGCAATAGCCGGTTGCGCAGAGTGATCGAGCGCCAGCAGCAAACAGAGCGGAAATGCGCCGCCCAGACCTAACCCACACACCATTGCCCAGAAGACCGGCAATTGCAGCGGCAGCCAGATAAAGCCGCAGAACCCCACCAGTTGTAACGCCAGCGCCAGCATCAAAAGTTTCCGCCGATCCTGATGGCGAGCCATAGCAGGCATCAGCAATGCCCCTGCTGCTTGCCCAAGCGTCATCAATGCCAGCAAGGAACCGCTGTACTGCGCGCTGGCACCAATCTCAATATAGAAAGCGGGTAACCAGGCAATCAGGCTGGCGTAACCACCGTTAATCAGACCGAAGTAAACACCCAGCGTCCACGCGCGGGGAGTAAATACCACGCGAACCGGAGTGGTTGTTGTCTTGTGAGAAGAGGCGACCTCGCGGGCGTTTTGCCACCACCAGGCAAAGAGCGCAACAACGGCAGGCAGCGCCCACCAGGCGAGTGTTTGATACCAGGTTTCGCTATGTTGAACTAACCAGGGCGTAATGGCGGCACCAAGTCCACCGCCGCCCATCAGAGCCGCGGACCACAGCCCCATCACCAGTGGCGTACGGTGCTGAAACCGCCGCTTAATTACCGAAGGCATCACTGCCTGAATGATGCCGATCCCCACTCCACCAAGCAGTACGCTGCTAAGCAGCAGCGCACTTTGGGGGTAAAGCTCACGCATCAATGCACCGACGGCAATCAGTAACAAACTGATGGCGACGCTGCGACGTTCGCTGACATGCTGATGAAGCCAGCTTCCGGCCAGCGCCAGCCCGCCCATGGTAACCACCGGCAGAGCGGTCAACAGGGCAGCCACGCTAAAGCTCATTCCGCTTGCCTGGCGCAATTGCGGTAGCAGTGGCCCGACGGAGGTGAGCAGTGGTCGCATATTAAGACCAATCAGCACCAGAACCAGCAGCATCGTGAACGTCTTTTGATGGTTACGCATGGCTGTCAGAACGGTTTGGTCGGCAGATATTTACCATCTAAGGTGATGACCGCACGTTCGCCACCTTCCGGGTCCGCCACTTTCTTAACGTCGAGTTTGAAGTTAATCGCGCTGATAATGCCATCGCCAAACTTCTCATGAACCAACGCTTTCAGGGTTGTGCCGTACACCTGCAGCATTTCATAGAAACGATACATCGTTGGGTCGGTTGGAATACGGTCATCAATGCAGCCACGCAGTGGAATCATCTGCAACAGTAGAATGGCGTCTTCGTCGAGATCCAGCTTCGCCCCGACCAGGCGGGCGGCGTCGGCAGGAAGCGCCTGCTGCCCCAGCAAAGCCGCGGTTACAAAGGCTTCTGCCAGACCGGTGCCGTCGGCAATCTCGGCAAATGAGAGATCTTTTTTAGCTTTGCTGAGCAAAATGGCATCGGCAAGATCAAGACGAATATTGCGGTTAATTTGCGACTGAATCATGGTGGATCTCCTGATGGTTTAAAAATAAGGTTACGCTGCGGTCGGTTGGCGTAGCGGTATGGCACAAACGCGAGGATTAGCGGCCAGTGGCACAAACTGGCGGGTTGCGCCGTCAAAAGCTGCGATGCTGCCGCTTGCAATGTCGTAGACCCAGCCGTGCAGGGCGATCCGCCCCTCTTCGAGCGCCAGGCGCACCGATGGATGAGTTTGCAAATTAGCCAACTGAGCAATGACGTTTTCACGTACCATCGCCGCAGCTTTTGACGGTAAATCGGGATGCGGGCGCGCCTCATTAACGACGCGGGCTGAATCGGCATAACGCAGCCAGTGGGAGACGGCAGGCATATGGTCCATGCACTGACAGCTGGCAATGGCGGTCATCGCGCCACAGTTGGAATGACCGCAAATCACAATGTCAGATACCCGAAGCGCAGCGACGGCGTACTCCACCGAAGCAGAAACGCCACCGGGTTCCGGCCCGTAGGAAGGGACGATATTGCCCGCGTTGCGAATAACGAACAGATCGCCAGGCTCACGTTGCGTCACCAGCTCAGGGACCAGACGGCTGTCGGAGCAGGAGATAAAAAGTGTGCGCGGGCTTTGCTGTGTCGCCAGCTGTTTAAACAAGGCTTCCCGCTTCGGAAATGCCTCGCGCTGGAATTTAAGGAATCCATCAATAATCTCTTTCACCGTTAACCTCTGTCTGTCTCTGGAATGAGAGGCAGACTACTCGCCGATTGTCATAAGGTAAAAGTCTCATTTATGATGAGTTCTATTGGATTTACTTATAGGTTGGCGAATGCTCTCTCGACATATCAATTATTTTCTTGCCGTGGCTGAACATGGCAGCTTTACCCGTGCCGCCAGTGCGTTGCACGTCTCCCAGCCTGCGCTTTCCCAGCAGATTCGCCAGTTAGAGGAGAGTTTAGGCGTGCCGCTGTTTGACCGTAGCGGGCGAACGATTCGTCTCACTGATGCGGGAGAAGTCTGGCGACAGTACGCCAGCCGGGCGTTACAGGAACTGGGGGCGGGTAAACGGGCGATTCATGATGTTGCCGATCTGACGCGAGGATCGCTGCGTATCGCCGTCACTCCCACCTTTACAAGCTACTTTATCGGCCCTTTAATGGCGGATTTCTATGCGCGCTACCCCGGCATCACGCTCCAGCTACAGGAAATGTCGCAGGAGAAAATCGAAGATCTGCTTTGTCGCGACGAGCTGGACGTTGGGATTGCCTTCGCGCCTGCGCATTCGCCGGAGCTGGAGGCAATTCCTTTACTGACAGAAAGTTTAGCGTTAGTCGTGGCGCAACATCATCCGCTGGCTGCCTGTGAACAGGTGGCGTTGAGTCGCTTGCATGATGAAAAACTGGTCCTGCTCAGCGCGGAATTTGCCACCAGAGAGCAAATTGACCACTACTGCGAGAAAGCGGGGCTACATCCACAGGTGGTCATTGAGGCGAACTCAATTAGCGCGGTTCTGGAGCTGATTCGCCGCACTTCCCTTTCCACATTGTTGCCAGCAGCGATTGCCACACAACATGACGGGCTTAAAGCGATTTCTCTTGCCCCACCGTTACTGGAGAGAACGGCGGTTTTGTTGCGGCGGAAAAATAGCTGGCAGACAGCCGCCGCGAAGGCATTTTTACACATGGCGTTGGATAAATGCGCGGTTGTTGGCGGAAATGAATCGCGGTAACCACTGACACAATTGCCTGATGCGCTACGCTTATCAGGCCTACGAGTTCAGTGCTCTACGTAGGCCGGATAAGGCGTTCACGCCGCATCCGGCATAAACTAAGCTCGCTGTAACCCAGTCGTTCAACGTTTGTAATCGATGGCTTCTGGCTGCTCCAGATATACGGTGGTTTGTGCCGGTTGTGTGCTGGCAATCACCTTGCCGCCACGTACCGAATAACGTACCGGAACCTGACGGCGCAGCGCATCAAACCCATTTTCAGCCGGCAGGATAATCAGGTTGGCGCTGTTTCCGGCGGCAATGCCGTAATCCTGCAAATTCAACGTCCTGGCACTGTGGTGGGTGATTAAATTCAGGCCATCGTTAATCTGCCCGTAGCCCATCAGCTGGCAAACATGCAGCCCCATATGCAGCACTTGCAGCATATTCGCCGTTCCCAGCGGATACCACGGATCGAAGACATCATCGTGACCAAAGCAGACGTTAATGCCGGACTCCAGCATCTCTTTAACGCGCGTGATGCCGCGACGTTTTGGATAGGTATCGAAACGTCCTTGCAGATGGATATTGACCAGCGGGTTGGCGACAAAGTTAATACCGGACATTTTCAGCAAGCGGAACAGGCGCGAGGTATACGCCCCGTTATAGGCGTGCATTGCCGTAGTGTGGCTGGCGGTGACTCGCGCGCCCATGCCTTCACGGTGCGCCAGGGCGGCAACGGTTTCAACAAAGCGCGACTGTTCGTCATCAATCTCATCACAGTGAACATCGATGAGACGGTCGTATTTTTGCGCCAGGGCGAAGGTTTTATGCAGCGACTCCACGCCATATTCACGGGTAAATTCAAAATGCGGAATCGCCCCCACTACGTCTGCCCCTAAGCGTAACGCCTCTTCCAGCAACGCTTCACCGTTGGGATACGACAAAATCCCTTCCTGCGGGAAGGCGACGATTTGCAGATCAATCCACGGCGCAACTTCCTGTTTCACTTCCAGCATCGCTTTCAACGCAGTCAGCGTTGCGTCGGAGACATCGACATGGGTACGCACATGCTGAATGCCGTTGGCAATCTGCCATTTCAGCGTTTGCCAGGCGCGTTGTTTCACATCGTCATGGGTTAATAACGCTTTGCGCTCGGCCCAGCGTTCAATGCCTTCAAACAGCGTGCCGGACTGATTCCAGTTCGGTTGTCCTGCGGTTTGCGTGGTGTCCAGGTGAATATGCGGCTCCACAAACGGCGGTATAACTAAACCTTGTTCGGCATCCAGGCTGTTTTCAGTTATGGGCATCACGCCGGATTGCGCATCAATGGCGCTGATTTTTCCGTCCTGCAGATAAATCTGCCACAGCCCCTCTTTGCCAGGTAACCGGGCGTTAATAATTGTTTGTAAAGCGTTATTCGACACTGTTAGCCTCCACATGCGTCATTGCTGCTGTCGTTTTACGATTCAAAATCGGGTTAAGGATCAGATAGCTCAGCGCGCCACCTAATACCGCGTTGACCGGAACAATTCCCGGTAACCAGTGGCCTGCGGCAATCCCCAGCGCGACAGCCAGAATCGCCACCCAATTGACACTCATCATACGCGTGGTCGCAAAGTGCTCATAGCGGCGACGGTTCATCAGATAGTCGGCGATGATCACCCCCCCTACCGGAGGAATAGCTGCCGAAAGGAAGGTCAGCCAGCCGACAAAATTGTTATACAGCCATAATGCGCAGACCGTACCGATAATACCGTTAATCACCGAAAGGGTTTTACTCGACATACCAGTAATGTTGGCGAAACCTAAACCCGACGCATAGAGCGCGTTATCGTTGGTGGTCCAGATATTTAGCCCCAGCACCACAATCGCAGGCAGCAGCAGACCCTGAGCAATCATCACATCAGAGATATCCGCCATCCCCAGTGCCGCCGCGCCCGCTGCACCGAAAATAAACATCAACGAGTTGCCGAGGAAAAAGGCCACCATCGCCACCAGCACCGCCAGTTTGGCATTACGACCAAACCGGACAAAGTCAGCGGTGAGCGTGCCCGCACTGATAAATGACCCCACAACCAGCGCCAGCGCGACATTGAAATCTAACGGTTGTGCGGGAACGACCGCTTTTAATGCCTCCAGGCCGCCCATGCCGTTAACGGCCAGCCATACGGAATAACCGCCAAGGCAGGCAATCGCCGGAACTGCAATCACCGAAAGAACCGTCAGCGCCGAAATACCAAAGAAGACGGTGACAGTCATCAGTACACCGGAGACGGCAATCAGCAAATTAATATCCAGCCCGGTTGCCTTGCCCACCGGAATAGCAAACATCGCCACGCCAACGCCAAACCAGCCAACCTGAGTTCCGCCCAGTAGCAGTGAAGGCAGCCATGAGCCTTTAACACCAAAAGAGAAGCGAGCAAGAAGATGAGTGGTCAGGCCGGTTTTTGCGCCAATGTAACCAAGAAATGAAGTGTAAATACCGAGGAGAAGATTACCGATGAGGACTGCGAGGAAGAAATCATGATAGCTAAGACCGGTTCCGAGAGTGCCGCCGGTCCACATACTGGCGGAAAAAAAGGTTAATCCCAGCATGACGAACGTCAATGCCAATACCCCTTTCCGCGCCGACTGCGGGACTGGCCCCTGGCTAAAGTTGTTATCTTGCGACACGAAATTCCCCCTTTTTGCTGTTTGAAACCCAAAAAATCCGCCGCATTCTATTCATCTGAAGATAAAAAGCAATCGTTTTCGTGGGGAAATATATTTTTTATATGAATGAGTGCAAAAAAGGTGGGGGAAAAATTATCGGTGTAAAAACAGTAGGTAGGCATAATAAGACGCGGTAAGCGTCGCATCAGGCATCGGCGCATGGTGTCGGATGCGCCAGGCGACGCATCCGACAATAACCTACTCTTCCATCGCCTGGCGGATCTGATCCAACGACGCTGGATCATCAATGGTCGTCAGATCTCCAGGATCGCGTCCTTCGCAAATCGCCTGGATCGTGCGGCGCAGCATTTTTCCGGATCGCGTTTTTGGCAATTGCGAGACAAACCAGACGTGCGCCGGGCGGCCAAAGTTGCCAATCTGGCTGTCCACCAGCGCCATAATCGCCTTCTCTTGCGAATGCGCCACCTCACGATCTTCCAGACTGTCGCTCTCTTTCGGAATGACAAACGCCACCGCCACCTGCCCTTTCAGCGCATCTTTCACCCCAACCACCGCCACTTCGGCAACGCCCGGATGACTGGAGATACTCTCTTCAATCTCGCGCGTCCCCAGCCGATGCCCGGCAACGTTAATTACATCGTCAGTGCGCCCGAGAATAAAGTGATAACCGTCAGCGTCACGGATGCCCCAGTCAAAGGTGGCGTACACCGGGCGGGAAAACAGCGACCAGTACGTCTTCACAAAGCGGTCGTCGTCGCCCCAGATGGTCTGAATACACCCCGGCGGCAGCGGCCCTTCCACCACCAGCATCCCTTTCTCGTTGACGCCACACGGTTCGCCGGTGACTTCATTAAGCAACTGCACGTTATAGCCATACATCGGCACGCCGGGGCTTCCCAGACGCGTCGGCCTGTCGTCCAGACCGCGAGCAATCGCCATAATCGGCCAGCCGGATTCGGTCTGCCAGTAGTTGTCGATGACCGGCACATCCAGCGTATTGCTCACCCAACTGGCGGTCGGCTCGTCCAGCGGTTCTCCAGCCAGATAGAGCACTTCCAGCGACGAGAGATCGTGTTTGCGAATTTCAGCGGTAGGGAATTTTTTCAGCACGCGAATGGCGGTCGGCGCTGAGAACATCCGGCTCACCTGATATTTCTCGACGATTTTCCACCACACGCCGCAGTCCGGCCAGGTCGGTAATCCTTCGTAAACGATAGTCGCCATCCCCGCCAGCAGCGGCGCGTAGACGATATACGAATGCCCCACCACCCAGCCGATATCCGACGCACAGAAGAACACACCGCCCGCTTTGCCGCCAAAAATGGTGTCCATCGAGGTCGCCAGCGCCACCGCATATCCGCCAACGTCACGCTGCACGCCTTTAGGTTTGCCGGTCGTGCCGGAGGTGTAGAGAATGCAGGAGGTTTCGTTGGATTCCAGCCACGCCACCGGTACCCGCGCGCCGATGTGTTGATGGCGCAACGACGCGAAATCGACATCCCGCCCGCTGACGCGTGCCATTTTCGCCAGCCCGCGATCCACCAGTAAAACGTGGCGCGGCTGATGCTGCGCCTGACTTATCGCATCGTCGAGCAATTTTTTATAAGGAATGATTTTGCCACCGCGCGCTCCGGCATCAGCCGAGACAATCAGCACCGGTTTAGCGTCATCAATCCGCGCCGCCACGCTGTGCGAGGCAAATCCACCAAACACTACCGAGTGAATAGCGCCAATGCGCGCGCAGGCCAGCAGGGTAATATGCGCTTCGGCAATCATCGGCATATACACCAGCACCCGATCGCCACGCCGTACGCCCAGTGAGCGCAGCATTGACGCCACCGCGTTCACTTCGTCATGCAACTGGCGAAAGGTAAAGGTGCGCTCTTCTTCTGTTTCCGAAGAGACGGCAATTAATGCCAGCGCCTCTGGCTGTTTCTCCAGCCAGCGGTCGATGGCGTTATGACACAAATTGGTTCGGCCTTCACAAAACCAACGGGCAAACGGCGGATTGCTGTGATCGAGTGTTTGCGTAAAGGGCGTCTGCCAGTCAATACGCCGGGCCTGCTCGGCCCAGAACTTCTCCGGTTCGTTAATCGAACGCTGATAAAATTCGCTAAAAGACATAATGCTCTCCTGTTGAACTTACGCCTTACCGCTGTTTGCTTAAATGACGTACAGGTCGAGATACTCATTGACCGGCATCTGTTCCAGGCGAGTTCTGTCGAGAGAAACCTCCAGAATGCGCTGCTGTTGGCGAGTCGGGAACTGGCGCGCGAGGTTGATTTTGAATTTATCGACCAGTTTCGGAATACCGTCATGGCGGCGACGAGCATGACCAATGGGGTACTCCACCACCACTTCTTCAAAGCGCGTGCCGTCGGTGAACTCAAGGGTTATGGCATTGGCGATGGCGCGTTTTTCCGGGTCGTGGTAGTCAGCGGTAAACGCCGGATCTTCAAAGCAATTGATCTTCTCGCGCAGGGCGTCGATGCGTTTATCTTGCGCGACGTTGTCTTCGTAATCTGCTGCCGTTAAGCGCCCGAACAGCAGTGGGATCGCCACCATATACTGAATGCAGTGGTCGCGGTCAGCCGGGTTATTGAGCGGCCCTTTTTTGTCGATGATGCGAATACAGGCTTCGTGGGTGCGAATGGTCACTTTTTCGATATCTGCCGCCGTTTTGCCTGCTGCCTGCATCTGTTCATAGAGCGTCATCGCTGCTTCAACTGCCGTCTGGGAGTGGAACTCCGCCGGGAAGGAGATTTTGAACAGCACATTTTCCATGACGTAAGAACCGTACGGGCGCTGGAAGCGGAACGATTCACCTTTGAAGGAGACGTCGTAGAAGCCCCACACAGGCGCAGTCAGGGCTGACGGGTAACCCATTTCGCCCGTTTTCGCCATCAGTGCCAGACGTACCGCGCGGGAAGTGGCATCGCCCGCCGCCCAGGATTTACGCGTGCCGGTGTTCGGCGCGTGGCGATAGGTGCGCAGCGACTGACCGTCCACCCACGCCAGCGAAACGGCGTTGAGAATTTCCTCGCGGATCAGGCCGAGCATTTCGGCGACCACGGCGGTGGAAGCCACTTTCACTAACAGAACGTGGTCGAGGCCGACGCGGTTAAAGGAATTCTCCAGCGCGATGCAGCCCTGAATTTCATGGGCTTTGATCATTGCGGTCAGCACCTGTTTCATGGTCAACGGCGCTTTGCCGCTGGCGACCGCGTTGCGCGAAAGCCAGTCCGCCGTTGCCAGAATGCCGCCGAGGTTGTCGGAAGGATGGCCCCACTCCGCCGCCAGCCAGGTATCGTTGAAATCGAGCCAACGGATCATCGTGCCGATGTTAAATGCCGCCTGGACGGGGTCGAGCTGAAACTGAGTTCCGGGGACGCGCACGCCGTTGGGTACGACGGTGCCGGGGACAATTGGCCCCAGCAGTTTTTTACAGGCCGGATATTCGAGAGCTTCCAGACCGCAGCCGAGCGTGTCGAGCAGGCAGTAATGTGCGGTGTCGTAAGCTACTCTGGAGCTGATTTCGTAGTTCATCACGTAATCGACGATATCAACGATTTCACGATCAAATTCCGGGCGGATGTTGTTGATTTGAGCTGACATTGGGTACGTTTCCTTATTGTTATTCGTAGAGGTTTACTGGCGCTTATCCAGCGCGACAAACTGGCGGTCTTCCGGTCCAACGTAATTGGCGGAAGGACGGATAATTTTGTTGTCCTGACGTTGTTCGATAATGTGCGCCGCCCAGCCGGTGACGCGGGCGATAACAAACAGTGGTGTGAACATCTCGGTGGGAACGCCCATCATGTTGTAGGAAACAGCGGAGAACCAGTCGAGATTGGGGAACATCTTTTTGCTCTCCCACATCACCGTTTCCAGGCGATCGGCGATGTTGTACATCTTCAGCGAGCCGCCTTCCTGCGAGAGCTGCTTCGCCACGCGTTTGATCACCTGATGACGCGGGTCGGCGATGGTGTAAACCGGATGACCAAAACCAATGACCACTTCTTTGTTTTCCACCCGCTTGCGGATATCGGCTTCGGCTTCGTCCGGCGTTTCGTAGCGTTGCTGGATCTCCAGCGACACTTCATTCGCCCCGCCGTGCTTCGGCCCGCGCAGTGCACCAATCGCGCCAATAATCGCGGAATACATATCAGAGCCGGTGCCCGCAATCACCCGGCTGGTAAAGGTGGAGGCGTTAAACTCGTGTTCGGCGTACAGCACCAGCGAAATATGCATCGCCTTTTCCCAGCTTTGCGACGGCTTTTCGCCATGCAGCAGATGCAGGAAGTGACCGCCGATGGAGTCGTCATCGGTTTCCGGCTGGATGCGTTCGCCGTTGTGGCTGTAGTGATACCAGTAGAGAAGAATCGAGCTAAGTGACGCCAGCAGTTTGTCGGCAATATCCCGCGCACCAGATACAGTGTGCCCCTCTTTTTCCGGCAGTGTGCAGCCGAGCGCGGAAACGCCGGTGCGCATAACATCCATCGGGTGCGACGCCGCTGGTAAGGCTTCCAGCACAGTACGCACGTTAGCCGGTAAACCGCGCAGGGCTTTCAGTTTCGTTTTGTAGGCGGCGAGTTCGTCACGGGTCGGCAGTTTGCCGTGGATCAGCAGATGCGCTACTTCTTCAAATTCGCAATGTTCCGCCAGATCAAGAATGTCGTAGCCGCGGTAATGCAAATCATTGCCGCTTTTACCCACGGTGCAGAGCGCTGTATTGCCCGCCGGAACGCCAGAAAGCGCCACCGATTTTTTCGGTTTAATGACATGGGTACTGTTTTGCAGGATCGTTGTGTCGCTCATGTTGTCCTCGTCATTGTTATCATTTGTAGGGTCGAGATTGTTGTCGGATGCGACGCTATGCGTCTTATCCGACCTACAGTTCAGTTCACCTCGTAGGCCTGATAAGTCGCGTCAGCGGCGCATCAGGCATCGGTTGTCGAATACAACCAACGGGCGTTTTTATTTCACCTGACCACGGGCAAACAGGTCGTCGAGCTTCTCTTCGTACTGGTAGTAGTTGATGCTTTCGTACAGCTCGTTGCGGGTCTGCATGGTGTCGATGACGCTTTTCTGCGTGCCTTCCTGACGCAGGACGTTGTAGACATGCTCAGCGGCGCGGTTCATGGCACGGAACGCTGAAAGCGGGTACAGCGCCATTGCGACATGGGCGCTGCGTAATTCGTCGGTGGTAAACAGCGGTGTTGCGCCAAATTCGGTAATATTGGCGAGGATCGGCACCTGCACCGCATCGGCAAACTGGCGGTACATGGCGAGTTCGGTAATCGCCTCCGGGAACAACATCTCGGCACCCGCTTCAACATAGGCCTGCGCACGCTCAATCGCCGCATCCAGCCCCTCTACCGCCAGCGCATCGGTGCGCGCCATGATCACAAAATCAGGATCGGTTTTCGCATCCACCGCCGCACGGATCCGATCCACCATTTCCTCTTTCGAGACGATCGCTTTGTTCGGACGATGACCGCAGCGTTTCGCACCAACCTGATCTTCAATATGCAATCCTGCCGCACCGGCTTTAATCATCGATTTCACGGTGCGCGCCACGTTAAAGGCCGAAGAACCAAAACCGATATCCGCATCCACCAGCAGCGGCAGCGAACAAACGTCGGTAATACGGCGAATGTCAGTCAGCACATCATCAAGAGTAGAAATACCGAGATCGGGCAGCCCCAGCGATCCTGCCGCCACGCCACCGCCGGAGAGATAAATCGCCTGATATCCGGCACGCTGCGCCAGCAGCGCATGGTTAGCGTTGATGGTGCCAACAATTTGCAACGGGGTTTCTTTGCTAAGTGCAGCGCGAAACGCTTTACCTGGAGAGTGTAGAGACATAGCCCATCCTTTGTTATCAACTTGTTATTTGCGTTGATAAAGACAAAGCAAGGGGTGTGCCACAATTGCCTTAATAAAATTAAATATTTAATTTCAATGAATTAAAGATAAAGTCATGAAGTAATCCGCAAATATGCGTTTCAGTTAACGTTTCAGGCAATGTTTCACCGCGTTTCATTGCAACAATTATGAAACAAGACTAAACCCAATATTCGGTTTCTTAACTTTGCGGTGCGCTATGGCACATCCACCACGGCTGAATGACGACAAACCGGTTATCTGGACGGTATCGGTGACGCGCTTATTCGAGCTGTTTCGCGATATCAGCCTCGAGTTTGATCACCTGGCGAACATTACCCCTATTCAGCTTGGCTTTGAAAAAGCAGTGACCTACATCCGCAAGAAACTGGCAAACGAACGCTGCGACGCCATCATCGCCGCTGGCTCTAACGGCGCGTACCTGAAAAGCCGCCTGTCAGTGCCAGTTATTTTGATTAAACCGAGCGGCTACGATGTGTTACAGGCACTGGCAAAAGCCGGAAAACTCACCTCTTCTATCGGCGTTGTCACCTATCAGGAAACTATTCCGGCACTGGTGGCGTTTCAAAAAACCTTTAATTTGCGCCTCGACCAACGTAGCTACATTACCGAAGAAGACGCGCGCGGGCAGATTAACGAGCTGAAAGCTAACGGCACCGAAGCGGTGGTCGGCGCGGGGCTGATTACCGATCTGGCAGAAGAAGCCGGAATGACCGGAATTTTTATCTATTCCGCCGCCACCGTGCGCCAGGCATTCAGCGATGCGCTGGATATGACGCGCATGTCGTTACGCCATAACACTCACGATGCCACCCGCAACGCCCTGCGTACTCGTTACGTGCTGGGCGATATGCTCGGCCAATCACCACAGATGGAACAGGTACGGCAGACTATTTTGCTGTATGCCCGCTCCAGTGCGGCGGTGTTGATTGAGGGGGAAACGGGGACGGGCAAAGAGCTGGCGGCCCAGGCGATTCATCGGGAATATTTTGCCCGCCACGATGCGCGACAGGGCAAAAAGTCGCATCCGTTTGTTGCCGTCAACTGCGGGGCGATTGCCGAATCGCTGCTGGAAGCAGAGCTGTTTGGCTATGAGGAAGGGGCGTTTACCGGCTCGCGACGCGGAGGTCGCGCCGGGCTGTTCGAAATCGCCCACGGTGGCACGCTGTTTCTTGACGAGATAGGCGAAATGCCGCTGCCGTTGCAGACTCGGCTGTTGCGGGTGCTGGAAGAAAAAGAGGTCACCCGCGTCGGCGGGCATCAGCCTGTTCCGGTGGATGTGCGAGTCATTAGCGCCACTCACTGCAATCTGGAAGAAGATATGCGGCAAGGGGAGTTTCGCCGTGATCTGTTTTATCGGCTGAGTATTTTGCGTCTGCAATTGCCACCACTGCGCGAGCGGGTGGCGGATATTCTGCCGCTGGCGGAAAGCTTTTTGAAAGTGTCTCTGGCTGCACTTGCTGCCCCGTTTTCTTCCGCATTACGCCAGGGATTACAGGCAAGCGAAACCGTGCTGGTGCACTACGACTGGCCGGGCAATATTCGTGAACTGCGCAATATGATGGAGCGACTGGCGCTGTTTTTAAGTGTGGAACCGACGCCGGATTTAACGCCGCAATTTTTGCAGCTGCTACTGCCGGAACTGGCGCGCGAGTCGGCGAAAACTCCCGCTCCACGCTTACTGACACCACAACAGGCACTGGAGAAATTTAAAGGCGATAAAACAGCAGCGGCGAATTATTTAGGTATCAGCCGGACGACGTTCTGGCGGCGGCTGAAAAGCTGAACTGCCGAATGCAGCGCGAACGCTTTATCCGGCATAAATTTCAATAGATGATCGCCGATAAACTTACGCATCGGGGATGTTTATATAGGGTTCAGAATTACTTCTTCTTATAAATATCCGCCGTGCCGTGGATCTTATTGTCAGTCTGACCAGAGGTCAGCACCAACACATCAGCCCCTTTTTCATCCGCTTTTTTGATCAGATCTTCTTTCGCATCTGCGGTCGACATTTCATTACTGGTTGAAATATCACCTATTTTTTCATATTGCGATGCAACCTTTTCAAATTCCGCTTTGGTCATTAATTCTGCGGCATAAACATTGGTAACGGCAAACGCTAACGCACCGACTAACATTTTAGAGATTATTTTCATATTACGGCTCCAGAGTTGTTATCACACTATCACCCACCCACATTATTGGGTTGATTAATAATTAGTTCAGTCAGGGCATAAACGCCAGTAACCGGAAATAAGACACTTTGTGATCTCTCTCGCACCCGATTATTTTTGGTAGAAATATGATGAAGTTACTTCACTTATTTATGGATGAAATCACTATGGATCCTTTGCACGCCGTTTATCTGACCGTAGGACTGTTCGTGATTACTTTTTTTAATCCGGGAGCCAATCTCTTTGTGGTAGTACAAACCAGCCTGGCTTCCGGTCGACGCGCAGGGGTGCTGACCGGACTGGGCGTGGCGCTGGGCGATGCGTTTTATTCCGGGTTGGGTTTGTTTGGTTTGGCGACGTTAATTACGCAGTGCGAGGAGATTTTTTCGCTTATCAGAATCGTCGGCGGCGCTTATCTCTTATGGTTTGCGTGGTGCAGCATGCGCCGCCAGTCAACACCGCAAATGAGCACACTACAACAACCGATTAACGCCCCCTGGTATGTCTTTTTTCGCCGCGGATTAATTACCGATCTCTCTAACCCGCAAACCGTGTTATTTTTTATCAGTATTTTCTCAGTAACATTAAATGCCGAAACACCAACATGGGCACGTTTAATGGCCTGGGCGGGGATTGTGCTCGCATCAGTTATCTGGCGAGTCTTTCTTAGTCAGGCGTTTTCTTTGCCTGCTGTGCGTCGTGCTTATGGGCGTATACAACGCGTTGCCAGTCGGGTTATTGGTGCAATTATTGGTGTATTCGCGCTACGCCTGATTTACGAAGGGGTGACGCAGCGGTGAGCAGATAATTTACTCTCTACGTAATCAACCTGATTTGCCGGATCCCGACCATCGGCGATGATAGCCCCGTAATGCGTGGTCCTTATTTCCGATAAGTTTACTTGAGTCTTTAGCTTCCCATTTCAGCCCACTCTCCCCTGTGTGGGCTTTTTTCATTGCTTTGACCCGTCCTGAATAGCCAAACAATGGCAATGTTTCACTTTGCAGGGATGATAATAAGGGGATCTGATTCAGAAGAGTTATGAAAAGTTGGACCGCCATCGAGGCCTCGAACCCCGTACCATACAACAATCCTGGTTGTCGTCTGCTCTTCCTGATGAGCTAATGGCGGTTTTTGATATGAGCCTTACAGCATATTTTCTGTCAGGCTTGAGTGCGATGCGTAAGATACAGAAAAGACCCCACACAAACATGATGGAATTATGATTTTTTTCATATGAATGTCAACCCACACATTCACAAAACATCTGCATGAGATCATTTTTTTATACACCGTATAGCTGCGAAACCACTGCTGATGCTTTTTTAAGCGAAGCGTCGCCGATCACAACAAAATATCGGCGAAAAAGGCGGTGGAATGCCATTTGGCATACGGATATACAGATGAAATGATCACCTGCTTTGCGATTCACTCTCTGGTGGAATAACAACTCGCAGGTGGAACCCTTTCTGACCTAAAGAGTGTAGCGGATTTTAACGTGCTTATTTACAGGATAATATCTGTCACCTAATTCCTGCACTCTATTCGATATCCATTCGTTTAATCGCGCATCATCTCTGTATGTTTTTACGTCCAGAACAGAGAGCAATAACCTCACCAGTGATTCAGGAAAAACAGGGTAGATATTTTTTAAGTGTAATAATAATCCATGCGCAAGCGCCTGCTTAATGGGCGCGTCGGTCTCCGGGATAGACGACATTTCGCGAAGCCATTTTTCCACATGCATACACTCTTTCCCTTTAGGGAAAAGTCTCAGCAAAGGCATATGGTGTTCAAGAAGAATACATTTGCAATCTGTTCGCACTGAATCGATAAACTGCTCTAATTTCTTAAGCCCGGTAAAGCGTCCAGCCTGCACATTTGCTTTAATATCAAGAAACGCATCATCCTGGTCATATACCCAAACTGTCCCTTTTTGATTTTCAAGTATGCGAAAAACAAACTTAACCGGGTGATCAGGGTAATCCATCCAGTCATAAAACCCAGGGAAATCATTAAACTGCACATTTATGGTGAGTGCGTTATCGTCTGACCACTCACAGTCTCGTACGGCAGCCATGAGATGAATGAGTTTGTCGTCATCGACTAAATCATCACGACAATCATAAGGATAATCATAATATTGTTTAATCAAAACCTTGAATATATCGACACAGGAGACCAGGGAGCTTTTGATATCCTCTGATAACTGATTGTTTTTAACAGTATTAAGTATGCTTTGTTGCGTATATGGCATCAAATTATTGTGCGGAGCTTTTAATGATATCATCGCGATCTCTCTTAAATAAAAATAAACGTCGCAGATAATAAAGCCCTGATTAAACCAGACACTATCAGAAATCGCTCATAACTAACGTGTGAAGTATTGTGTCCTGGAGGGAGTTAATTTAACAATTTGAATTTACGTTATAGGTTTTACTGCTACTTTGATATTATTTCGCTCTCCTTAACTAAAAAGTTAAGTGGAGAGCGAAATTAATATGTTAAACCACAGAATATTTATTAATTGTTTCAGTCTGTTAGTGTGCGATTATCGATAACAAAACGATATTTCACATCTCCTCGCAGCATTCGCTCATAGGCTTCATTAATTTGATCGGCCCGAATCATCTCTATATCAGCCACGATGCCATGTTCGGCGCAAAAATCGAGCATCTCCTGTGTTTCTGGAATGCCGCCAATCATAGAACCGGCTATCGCACGGCGTTTCATGATCAGGTTGAAAACTTCCGGTGATTTATGCGGTGTCGCAGGCGCACCAACCAGCGTCATGGTGCCATCACGCTTCAGCAAGGTGGTAAAATCGTCGAGATTATGTGGCGCAGCTACTGTATTCAAAATGAAATCGAAACTCTTGAGATGAGCCGCCATCTCATCGGCATTGCGTGAGTTAACAACTTCATCGGCCCCCAGGGCTTTTGCCGCTTCGCGTTTTGCCTCAGAAGTGGTAAATGCCACCACATGCGCCCCCATCGCGTGGGCCAGCTTAATCCCCATATGTCCCAGACCGCCGATGCCGACCACGCCCACTTTTTTACCCGGCCCGGCCTGCCAGTGACGTAGCGGCGAATACGTGGTGATCCCTGCACACAACAAAGGTGCCACCGCCGCCAGCTGCTCTTGCGGGTGACGAATACGCAGAACATATCGCTCATGAACGACGATCTGTTGTGAGTAGCCGCCCAGAGTATGGCCCGGTTCGTCCGGCGTCGGCGAGTTATAGGTGCCGGTCATGTGATCACAGTAGTTTTCCAGCCCGTCTTCACACTCTTCGCAATGTTTACAACTGTCGACAATACAGCCGACACCGACCAGATCGCCCGGCGCATGTTTTTCTACCTGATCACCAACGGCTACCACACGCCCCACAATTTCATGACCCGGCACACAGGGGTAAACCGTCCCCGCCCACTCGGAACGGACCTGGTGGATATCGGAATGGCAGACGCCACAGTAAGCGATTTCGATTTTGACATCATGCGGTCCCGGTTCACGCCGGGTGATATCCATCGGTTCAAGTGGTTGTTTAGCGGAATATGCACCAACAGCTCTGATCTTCATTGTGTTTACTCCTGATTAGCTATGTGTATTTGGCGATGCCTGATATGTCATCGCGGCAAAACGCGTCCATTGAATATAGCCAATATTTAAACCACCCGATCCAGCCCCAACATGCCGCGAGCCTGAATGAAACAGAGCAGCAACGTTCCCCATAAGGCCATCGTCAGGTAGGGGCTTATACCGAGAATATTGAAGCCGCTTTCAATAATTTGCAGAAGAAACAGCGCCAGCACCATACCAATTATCCGCCCGCTGCCGCCGTCCGGATTAACCCCGCCGAGTACTGCCGCGAGGATTGACACCAGCAAGTACGATTCGCCATAAGAGGCCTTAGCCGAGTTGAGTTTCGACATCATCAAAAATGCCGCTACCGCACAAAGCAAGGCGGAAATGACATAAACCCAAATCAGCACCCGACGAGTGTTAATGCCGGAGTAAAGTGTTGCTCGTTCGTTAGACCCAATCAGGTAAATGGCTTTACCGAGCGGCGTTTTCTCCAGCAATATCCACAGCCCCAGCGCCACTGCGGTAAACAACCACATCGGTAGCGGAATACCGAACCACTGTGCATGATTCAACCACAGCACCCATGAGGGATAATTGGCAATGGCGCTACCGCCTGTCACCAGAATATTTACCCCTTTGAGCAACGTCATCATCCCAAGCGTTGCAAGAATTGGCGACACTCGAATACCAGCAATCAATACGCCGTTACATAAACCGATTATCACCGCCGCGCCAGCGCCCGCCAGTAACGTAGCGACAACCGTAGCAATACCCGGTGGATACTGAGTCGCCACCCACGCCATCACCAGTGAACAGGCGTTAGCAGTGGCTATAATTGACAAGTTAATGCCACCGCAAAGCATGGTCACCGCCATAGCCAACGCCAGAATGCCCAGCACGGGCATTTGCGAAGCGACGGACTGGAAATTACTTATCGACCAGAAAATCTCCGGCATAGTAATGCTGAACGCGGCAACAGTTAGCACCAGCAGGCCGATCAAGTAAAACTCAACGTTATTACGCCACGATTTTTTCATAGCAGACTCCGGTTCTGATGCTGACTCCACGCCGTGGCGCTAATGCTGGCAACGATGATGATGCCGGTGATCAATGTTTGCCAGTAAGACGAGACTCCCAATAAATTTAGCCCGTTTTGCATCACTGCCAACAACACCACGCCGAGCAAAGTACCGGTTAACGTGCCGCGCCCGCCGAGCAAACTAGTGCCGCCAAGCACCACCGCAGCCAGTACTGTCAGCTCATAACCCAGAAGAGAATCGGGGGCGACAGTCATCACTGTCCACGACTGCACTACACCCGCAGCGCCAGACATCAATCCCATATAGCCGTAGACGAAAAGTTGCAGTTTCAGCACGCTAAAGCCGATGCGACTGGCTGATTCACGGTTCCCGCCAAGGGCATAAATTTTGCGCCCTACACTGGTGAAATTCATGATAAACGCTGTCAGCAGCACCACCGTAATCATGGCGATCAGCGGCAGACCAAGGCCATAGTCATAGCCGTCAGCATCGGTGTACTTGAACAACATTACCCCCTGCTCAAACCACGGCGGAAAGTCGTACAGCCACACACCTTTACTCAACCATAACAGCAGGCCATAAAAAATATTCAGCGTCGAGATAGTGATGATGATAGAAGGCACCCGTAGGCGATTAACCAGTAAGGCGTTAATTAAGCCAAGTAAAATGCCGATGCCGCCCGCCAGTGCAAACGCGACAGCAAAGTTACCACCAATTTTTTGTAGCAACAGCACCATGCCGTATTGCGCAATGATGGTCATTGCTGGAAACGAAATATCAATTCCACCGGAAATCAACACCACAAACAAACCACAGGCGAGAATAGTCAACATGGCATAGTTATTGGCGAGATCGTACAAATTACCGAATGTCAGAAACTCGTCGCTGCGCCAGGCAAGGCCAACAAACAGCACCACAATCAGTAATGCCAGCCAGAATTCATGGCGTTTTTTCAGTTCAGCCATTGACCACCTCCGCAATCCTGGCCTGAGAACTGCTGTCAGGCAGGAAGCTATGGGTGATCTGACCTTTTTGCATTACCAAAATCCGGTGGCTTTGATACCACGCTTCTTCAATTTCATCGCAGATCATCAATACCGCAATGCCATGAGCCGCCAGATCGCTGATAATGCCGTATATTCCTGCTTTGTTGGCGATATCAACACCGACAGTCGGGCTATCGAGAATCAACAGTCGTGGCCCAATCGCCAGCCATTTGGCGATCGATACTCGCTGCGCGTTACCACCAGAAAGCGTATTCACCGGGAGATGAGGATCAGAGACTTTGATGGTCAATGCCTTGATTAGCCTGTCCACCAGGTCACGCACTTTAGCCTCACTCAGAAAGCCGAAGCGATCTTTTACCTTGTGAAAAACAGTGCTAATGATGTTGTCTTCAATAGATTGCGCCATCACCAAACCGCGCGACATGCGATCTTCCGAAACATAACCAATACCGTGGCGGATGGCGTCCTGGTTACTATGCAGTGTAACCAGCTGGCCGTTGATGAGGATCTCGCCAGCATCCGGTCGGGTCATACCAAACAGACTCAGACATAATTCCGTGCGCCCCGCACCAAGCAGGCCAACAATCGACACCACTTCGCCCGCTTCCACCCGCAAGTTAATATTTTGATATTCCCCATGACGACTTAAATTACGCACCTCCAGCACTGGGGTGCTGGATTTTCCCTGCCACAACTCTCGCACCTGATATTCAAACTCCTGGCCGGTCATCAGGAAACCGAGTTGTTTTGTGGTCATCTCTGCAGCCGGAAAGGTCCCGACCAGCTCACCATCTTTCAACACTGAAATACGGTCGGAAACTTCCATCACCTCTTCCAGACGATGACTGACGAAGACCACGCAGATCCCGCGTTCCCGCAATTGATGCACCACCTGTAATAACCCTTGCACTTCCTGATGGGTCAGCGAAGCGGTTGGTTCATCCATCACGATCAACCGTGCGTCCTGCGCCAGTGCACGGCAAATTGCCACCAGCTGACAGCGGGCAATTGAAAGCTCAGAAACGAGCGTATCCAATGGCAATGTGACGTTAATACTGGTCATTGCCGCCTGCGCCACCTCACGCAGACGACGTCGGTTAACAAACAGACCGTGGTGATAGTGATTCACGGCGATATTCTCCCAGACACTCAGGTTAGGAAATAAAGAGAGGTCCTGATAAATCACCTGAATCCCCTGCGCCACCGAAGCGGCGGGTGTCAGCTTTGACCAGTTTTTCCCACCAAGCGTAATTTCCGCCCCCTCATCCGGGCGATAAACACCGGACATAATTTTAATCAACGTCGATTTACCACAGCCGTTTTGCCCGGCAAGGCAGTGCACCTCACCCGACATAAAGTCGAGAGAAACATCGCGCAGCGCTCGCGTGGCATGAAACGTTTTGTTGATATGACGAAGGGAAAGGAAGGTTTCCATAGCATCCCCTGGCAATAAGAATCGGGGCTTTCGCCCCGAAGAAATGGATTAATAAAGTGAGTCGATATTGTCTTTGTTGACCAGTAATACCTTATGGAAACGGATAATTCGCTTATCCATATCTACGTCGGCCTTACCGAGATTATCCATTTCTAATCCAGGTTTGATCTCTTCACCCTTCAGCAACGTGCTGGCGACGGCCGCGAGTGCGTAACCTGCAGAGGCCGGATCGTAAGTAATCCCTTCGGTGATATCACCACTTTTAATCAGTGATGCCGCCTGTGAAGGGATCATCATGCCATAGACTGCGACTTTATTTTTCGCCCGTTTCTCTTTCACCGCACGTCCCGCGCCAATCGGACCGTTTGAACCAAAGGAGACAACCGCTTTCAAGTCAGGATAGGTTTTCATCAGGTCCAGTGTGGTACGACGTGAGTCATCCACACTCTCGGCAACCGGCATGCGGCGGGTAACTTCATGCATATCCGGGTAATGCTCTTTCTGGTATTTCACCAGCAAGTCAGCCCATAAGTTATGCTGCGGCACGGTCAAACTACCCACGTAAATCACATAACCGCCCTTGCCACCCATGCGTTTCGCCATATGCTCAACATATTCAGCGGCAAATTTTTCGTTATCAATGATTTCGATATCCCAGTTAGCACTTGGCTGACCGGGAGATTCGTTGGTCAGAACCACAATTCCGGCATCTCGCGCTTTTTTGAATACCGGTTCCAGCACGTTGGCATCGTTTGGCACAATAGTAATTGCATTAACCTTACGGGCGATTAAATCCTCAATGATTTTAACCTGTTGCGGAGCATCAGTACTTGAAGGCCCCACCTGTGACGCATTAACACCAAAGGCTTTACCCGCCTCAACCACACCTTCGCCCATGCGATTAAACCACGGCATACCATCGACTTTAGAGATATTCACCACGACTTTTTCCGCTGCCTGGAGCGGCGCAGAAATTAGCGCAGCGCCTAATAACAGCGAAGACACCATATTGATAACAAAACGTTTATTCATCATTTCAGCCTCATTGCAGGGTAGTCAGGAAGTGTTCGCCCAAATTAGCGCGCTGGAGAGAATAAGAATTTTCTAATATTTTTATGCAGAATAAACAGCCCTATTTCAGGCAGCTATTAAAAATATGGTTATAAATATGGACAAAACGGGCAGCAACAATAAGTGTGACATTCATCACGTAAAAAATAGCAAAATAAGCAAAATTAGCGATATTTTATGTTTGTGAGCTTATTTCGTGTAGATAAATAGTTATCTACACAACGTCAATAAGGGCATATTCTTCAAAGATAACGTCCATTTCTGGTGAATAGCTTCCTTCTACCTGGAAAAAACGACGGTGTTCATTACGCCAATATTCAAGACTGAGGTCACCTTCACCTTCCTTACGGGCAAGCTCCGCGGTGACATCAGAAAAGCGCAGTAAATGCAGGCCAATCACTCTGATAACACAGACAGGCTCACCACGGCTATTTTCTACAATCTTATACTCACCAATCATCGGAAATATGTTGTCTTCAATACATCCCGCCAGCGAACCACAGGAAGCAGTTTTAACACCAGTCGCAATCAACGTTGCGAGGTGATCGGCCAACGCTGCTGAATCGCCAAAAGTACAAAAGGAAGCATGGGGATATTTTTGTAAGATTTTTTCTTTTATGGTCATGAGAATATTTTCGCGATTACGGAAAAACAAATCACATCTTAATTACTGTTGGTAACCATCAGCAAGAGTATCATTGGTTTTTCTATGTTTAATCTTTTTATCCGAAGCAGGTCACATTTATGGCTTGATAAATATCTTTGTTAAAACTCACTTTTGTGTATTTCTCTCAAATACCCCCCTGGAAATTATGCCTGGAGATTATAAAGTTCAGGATGATTCATTAGCAAACCATTGCCGCCCCACTCCCTGGGGCTTAAATCTCTTACTGTTCACCGTTGCAGATATATCAAGTTCGTATCAACCTGCCACACTCCCCCACACCAGTTGCCCTTTATGGAACGTTGCGGTTCTCGGCGAGATACGCGCCACCGCCTCGGCGGAACAGGAGGCGTCCACCAGCACAAAGCTGGCGTCATCCTGCGCTTTGGGCCACACGCGCTCGCCTTTTTCGTTGAGCGGCAATACATCGCCAGTGGCTAAAAACAGCGAACGGGACAAATTCTGTTCGTTAGGACGAATATAGAGCTGCGCGTAGAGATTGGCTTTTTCCAGCATGTCGCCCAGGCCGTAGGGAGACCAGTGGTCGATAACGCTGTCGGTGCCGGTCATGACTTTTACGCCTTTGTCGTGCAACTGTTTGAGCGGCATATGCAGCGTGCCAATCGGCACCGTCGAGGCGATAGAAATTTGCTGCGCCGCCATCCGGTGCGCCAGTTCATCTACCTGTTGTTCGTTGAGCGTTGCCAACGCAAAGGCGTGACTGATGGTCAGCTTGCCCTTCAGCTGTGGCGTTTTCTCTACCGTTTCAACCATATAATTGATGGCTGCCACGCCCGACGGAGTGGTTTCGTGCAGGTGAATATCGACGCCTTTGTCGTAGTCAAGGGCAATCTGGAACATGGTGTCGAGGGATTTTTCCATCGCGCCATCAACACTGGTCGGGTCCAGCCCGCCGACGTAATGCGCCCCCGCCTGCATCGCTTCGCGCATTAAGGGTTCCGATTTCGACAGCAGCAAACCGTGCTGCGGGAAGGCGACAATTTCACACTCGAAGCCCGCCTGACGTCGCGCCAGCACCGCCTGCAAATTTTGCAGATTTTTCAGGCCGGAAACCGGTTCGATATTGCAATGGCTGCGGGCAATGGTGGTGCCTTTCGACTGCAATAAATCGATCAGTTTTTCCGCCCGTTCCTGCGTGTACGGTTGCAGTTCCGGCAGCATTTTCTGCTCGAGTTTGATCATGTCCTGGATAGTGGTGCCTGCCGGACGATTGAGCGAGCGCCACGGCCCGCCGTAGAAGGTTTTGTCGAGATGAATATGCATGTCGCGGGTGGTGGGCAGCATCAGCTTACCGCCAGCGTCATAGTGCGGTAGCGTGGCGTCCGGATGCTGCTTGTTCTCGCGCAGGGCAACAATTTTACCGTCCTGAATCTCCACGGTCTGGCGCGCCGTGCGGGTCTGTACCGCCACGCCATTTTCGTAGTCAAAACCGGTTTCCAGCAGCACGTTATCGAGATAGTAATGCGGGTCAGTGATTTTCATGGTGTTGTTCGCTTCGCAGTTTAGGGTGCCAGCTACCCCCGCATGGGCGAGCGGCACTGAGGTACCAAACAGCGCGGCGGCGGTAACCATCTTACCGCTCTGGCTCAGAAATTCACGGCGGCTATTGTTTTCTTTCATCTTACGTCCTTAGGTTTTAATAATATGGGTGCCCGTTTCGCCGCGTAGCGCCGCAGGCAGGCATTCCGGCGTGGTGATAATCACTTCTTTACCGCCCTGCTCCAGGAACGTCAGGCTGGCGATGATTTTTGGCAACATGCTGCCGGGTGGGAAATGCCCTTCCTGCATATAGCGGGTCATGGTGGCAATATCCACCCGATCCAGCACCTGCTGCTGAGGTTTGCCAAAGTGAATACACACTTTTTCGACGCCAGTGGTGATCACCAGAATGTCGGCGTGAATTTCACGGGCCAATAGCGCGGTAGAGAGATCTTTGTCGATAACCGCGTCCACGCTTTGGTAATCCCCCGCTTCAGTACGCACTACCGGAATTCCACCGCCGCCCGCGCCAATCACCACAAAACCTTGTTGGATCAGCGCCTTAATGGCAGGTGCTTCGACAATACGTTTCGGTTCCGGCGAGGCGACCACGCGGCGATAGCCCCGTCCGGCATCTTCAACAAAACGCCAGTCAGGGTTTGCCTTTTGTAGTTCGTCACGCTGGCTTTCACTAAAGAATGCGCCGATGGGCTTGGTGGGATGGGCAAACCCCGGATCGTTTTTATCCACTTCCACCTGAGTCACCACGGTGACGGCTTTTTTCTCGCCGTGACGAGCCAGCCGGTTATTCAGCGCCTGTTGGATCAAGTAGCCAATGCCGCCTTGCGTATCCGCCACACAGTTCGCCAGCGGCGTTAAGGGCAGCCCTTCGCGCTCGTGGGCAATCTCCGCGCGGCGTAAATCCAAACCGACCTGCGGTCCGTTGCCGTGGGTCAGCACAATGTCGTAATCGGAAGCCAGCATTTCCAGCACCGTATCGGCGACGGCCTTCACCGCCTCCGCCTGATGCTCAATCGACTGGCTGGCGTTATCTTTGATAATGCTGTTGCCACCAATGGCAACGACCACAAGTTCTTTCATGTTGTTATGTCCGCTACAGAGGGTGATGGGGTTATGAGAGTGAGGTTGCCCTTCTCCCCAAAAGGGAGAAGGTATCGTAAGGTGCGTTTGCAGGTCAGACGCCGTAACGTTCGCACCAGCCAAGAATGGCTTTTTCGAAGCAGGCGAAGGGGGGATGCACAATGCCCGCGCCAATCATGCCGACGCCCGCCTCTTTATGGGCAATGGCGGTGTTGATCACCGGCAGATTGCCGCTGCTACCCACGCGGGTGATGTCGATTGCCGACGGCACGCCCATAAAACCGAGCAGCGGAATGGTGACGTTGGGGTTTTCGCCGAGAGTGATTTCGCGCATCTGACGGGAGAAATCGATAGCCTCTTCCACCGTACCGCCCACCAGCGCGACGATTGCAGGCGCGGTCGCCATAGCAAATCCGCCAATGCCGTAGGTTTCGGTGATGGCGCTGTCGCCGATATCCAGCCCCGAATCTTCCGGCTTATAACCGGCAAACATCGGGCCGATCACCTGCTGCGCCGGACCGGTAAACCATTGCCCCGGTAATCCGCTGACCCGCAGACCGAACTCGACGCCGTTACGCGCCATAGTGGTCACCACGGTGCTGTATTCGATGCCGTGCGCCGCATCCATCGCCGCTTTACACATCGCCATCCACGTCGGGCCGGAGAAGTAGTCGCTGCTGGCGACAAACTCAAACACTTCGCGCTGTTGCTCGACGGAATAACCTGCCTGAATAATCCCCGGCGTCAGCGCCTGAATCAGCAACGTCGTCCCGGCGTTATTGCGGTTATGGCATTCATCGCCCATATGCAGCGCCTGCGCCAGCATTAAGCGCAGATCGATTTCGCCGAGAATCTTCATCGCGTCGCGCAGCATGGGTCCCTGCACATCGCGCATCCAGTTGAGGCGGTCGATCACGCTCTGGTCGTTAGCGCCCATACGCAAAATCTTCGCCATCTGCTCGCTCATATTGGTGTAAGCGATGTTGCCGTAGGTTTTGTTTTTTACAATGTGCATAAACATCGAGGCCGAGGTAACACCCGCCATCGAACCCACACAGTCGTGTTCATGGCACGGCGAGAAGGTGATCTCCCCGGAGGCCGCCAGTTCAGCCGCCTCGTCGAGATCTTTCGCCAGCCCTTCGAACACCAGCGCCCCGGTGACCGCGCCTTTCATCGCGCCGCACATTTTTTCCCAGGTGATCGGCGGCCCGGCGTGAAGAATGGTTTTCGGCGTCATGCCCGGCACCACGTTAATCGCCTGATCAAAACCAATCAGCACCGGATGTGACTGAATAATGCGCTCCAGCGCCTGCTGATTCGCGGCGGCGATTTTGTCTGCCAGCGGCGAATCAGCAATGTTATCCAGCGCCTGCACCACCTGCATATTGCCCTGCCCCGGCGGCGTCCAGTCGAGTTGGGTCACTTCTACATGCTGCTTTTTCAGATCATCGCTAAACATGGCGATGCCGACGTTAATAACGTTCAACGGTTGGCTAAACAGTGACTGGCTCATCAGGCTTCCTCCCCTTTGCAGATAAATTCACGCGCCAGCAATCCGGTATTGGTGCTGCTGCTCGCCAGAATCACTCCGGCATCAAGCAGCATCTGGCTTTGTTGTTCTAATGATGGCGTATCAAGATCGGTACCCAGCACATAGGCGAGAATGATCAACTCGCGTCCATCGGCGGCAGCGATCGCTTTCGCCTCTTTGATCGCCTCGATGGTGGAACCGACCGGATCTTCATGCGATCCAAACCCGAGCACAAAATCCATCACGATCACCGCCACTTCTGGATCGCGCGCCTCTTCGATCAAGCGGCTGATACGGTTGGTGGGGTCAATCATTGGATGCGGCTTGCCGTTGGTAAAATCGTCATCGCCAAAGTCGAGGAAGGTATGTTTGACGCTGCGGTTGATATCTTTCAGGCGGAATTCAGGATCGGGCTGGATGTTGCTGTAGACATCGCCGTGTTTTTCCATCACCGCGAACATGGTTTCGTCACACAGCGTACCGCCGCAGAACAGGCCACGAATGTATTTCTGTTGTGGCTTCAGGCGAGCGCGCACGTCAGCAATCAATGGCTGGTTCAGGGTATGCAGATCGAGATGTTCCTGTTTCACGCCGGAGAGCATTACCGCTTTCAGCGCCGCTTCTTTGCTGCCGCGAGCAAACTGTAGCCCCTGCTCATCCACTGGCGTTTCGCCACGACCGAGGAAGCAGACCACCACCGGCTTGCGGCAGGCACGTGCGCGTTCCAGCACTTTGCGGGCCACCGCAGGCGCAGGCGGTTTGGAGATAAGCACAATGATTTCAGTTTGCGGATCGTTTTCCAGCATCCCGATGGCATCGAGCATCATCAGACCGCCGATTTTCTCGCTCAGGTCGCGCCCGCCGGTGCCAATCAGTTGCGAAACGCCGCCGCAAAATTCATGGATACGGACGCTCAGTTCCTGGCTGCCGGTGCCAGATGCGCCAACAATGCCGATGTTGCCGCGACGCACGGCGTTACCAAAGCAGAGCGCCGCGCCGTTGATAATCGCCGTACCGCAGTCTGGCCCCATCATCAGCAGCCCTTTTTCGTGGGCCAACTGTTTGAGCGCCAGTTCATCTTCAACTGAGACGTTATCGGAAAACAGCATCACGTTAAGATCGTTTTGCAGCGCCTGACGCGCTTCGCGAGCGGCAAACAGACCGTTGACCGAAATCACCGCCAGGTTACTTTCCGGGATATGCTTTTTGGCGCTGGCAATAGTGGCATAGCGTGCTTCATGTGAACCAGTTTGAGCTTTGGTGTTGAACAGTTCTTCAATCTCCACCAGCAACTGCTCGTTGTCTGCGCCCGCTTTGCCGTTGATGACAATCATCAGGTCGCCGTTTTTCGCCTGCTCCAGTTCCGGCGTCAGCAGCCCTAAATTCTTCAGCACGCCTTTGTTCATTTCGGTCGCCATCGCCACAAATGCCTGCTCGACGCCGTCGAGTTTATTTGCACGCGTGGAGATAGACATCAGCGAGACAGAATCAAAATAGGTATTCGGTTTAATGACTATTTTAACTGACATAATTCCCTCCGTAGGTTTGGCTCAGCGCACAACCATCGGCCATGCCATACAGCATGTCGCAGCCGGAACTGGAGCCAATATGTTTAATTTTTTCTATTGCCTGAGTTGCGTTCCCAGGGATGTCATAAATAATGTTATGAATAAAACGATGAATATTTTCCCGGCAGCGTTGTTGTAATGCGGCTTCCAGCGTTATGGCACTTAATAACGTGGTATTATTTCTGCCGCGTTGCAGACCGAGATAAAATTCCTCTTTGTATTTTTCCGCCGGATGTCCGGAAATAAATAAAATAAGCGCCAGACCTGTTAAATAATCGTCGGCTGATGGCGTAAGGCCAATCCCTAAGCCCATCATACTGGCGACTGCTGAGGCGATATTTTGTTTATCGTTTACGGCCTGAATAACTGCCCGTCGTTTAATATGTAATTCTTTATTTAACGCCTGATAAAACGGATTATCGCCGCAATAATTAAACAGGGTTTCATTTTCCCCCAGGTGCTGATGAATAATGTCATGCCACTGTTGCCAGGCGATAAGGTGAAAATTCACAGCGGTCATTTGCAAGGTTGGGGACAGCCAACGCCGACAACGACTCATCTCTATATGAAGATGTTGACCAACCGTAATGCCTTGATCGTCAAACTGAACCTTATCACCATGCCGGAACAGACCATCAAAGTGAGTGAGTGCCAACCGACAACTGTTTGGCGCATTGTCGTACTCTTCACAAAGCAGCGTCAGCAACTGCTGGCGGGCCGGAAGTGCGATATTTACCGCTCTGGCAAAGACCTGTTCAACCTGTCCTTGCCCCCGCTGCGCCAGAAAATCAGCATCCGCAGTTAGCGCCCACACACACCGTCTTTCTGGTGTGTTGATAGCAAGCCTCCCGGTTTATGCACCTGCGGCAATCAGTAACTGTGCAATCTCTTCAAAGCCTCGTTCCCGCGCCAGTTCCAGCGGCGTTTTGCCATATTTATCCGTCATGTGCGGGCTGGCACCGTGTTCCAGCAATAACTGGACAATCGCCTGCTGTTTAATCCCGCCATCATTAAGCACAATTGCTTCCAGTAGCGGCGTCCAGCCAACATGGTTGGTCTGGTTAACGTTAATCTCCGTATGCGCCAAAAGCTCTTTTACAATACTTAAATGGCCTTTTTCACAGGCAGGCGTCAGGCCGACACCGCCAAAACGGGTGACGCAATTAAGATCGGGTTTAGCCGGTAAAATAATCCGTAACAGGGTTAAATCGCCGGTCAGGCAGCTAATTAAAAAAGGATTTGAACATATTTGATCTTGCTTATTAATATCTGCTCCGGCATCAATTAATGCCTGAACGCAAGCATATTGCTGATATAAACTTGCCAGCGTAATTGCCGTTTTCCCCTGACGATCGCAGGTATTAATATCGACACCCAGCGCAAGGCATGTTTTTACTTTATCGATATCACCCTGTTGCGCAGCCAATAAATAGTCGGCAGGTAGATTTTTTATAGTCATTCACATTCCCCTGGTTTTTGTGGCTGTTTTCGATGAATTGAGAATAGCAACGATAATCTGATAAAAGAACCCGCTTAAATTTAATTCGCCGTATTTCGCCTTTTTGTTGAATGATGTTCAACAATCTTTTCGCAGTGTGCGGTAGTGCAATATTTGTTTCTTTGACCCGATACCCTTTCACTCAATCAGGTTTTATTTCTCTATAGTCTGCACATGTAAGAGTAGCTTTCGTCCATGTCTAACCAGAGGGGAACAAGATGAACGGACTCACGGCAACGGGTGTCACCGTCGGTATTTGTGCAGGGCTTTGGCAGTTAGTGTCTTCACATGTTGGGCTCTCTCAGGGATGGGAATTATTAGGAACCATTGGCTTCGTCGCCTTTTGCAGCTTTTATGCCGCAGGCGGCGGTAAAACGGGGTTTATCAGAAGCCTGGCGGTTAATTATTCCGGGATGGTGTGGGCGTTTTTCGCCGCGCTGGCTGCCGGTTGGCTGGCCTCGGTGAGTGGATTGTCCACGTTCTGGGCGAGCGTGATTATGACTGTACCCTTCTCGGCGGTAGTGGTCTGGCAAGGACGTTTCGGTTTATTGTCTTTTATTCCCGGAGGCTTTCTCGGCATGACGCTATTTTTTGCCAGCGGGATGAACTGGACGGTGACATTACTGGGTTTTCTGGCGGGTAACTGCGTGGGGATAATTTCAGAATATGGCGGACAAAAATTAAGCGAAGCGACGACTAAACGCGACGGGTATTAAAAGTTATTCAAAAATGATTATCTATCTTTAACCGATACCTCTACAGTCATGGCTGGAGAAATTCATAGTAGATAATGGCGGGAATGGTTTAATGAACTCAATTTTTACCGAAGAGAATCTGTTGGCATTTACTACCGCTGCGCGTTTTGGCAGCTTCAGTAAAGCCGCAGAAGAGTTGGGTTTAACCACTTCCGCCATTAGCTACACCATCAAGCGAATGGAAACAGGGCTGGATGTGGTGCTGTTCACTCGCAGTACCCGAAGCATTGAGTTAACGGAGTCCGGGCGTTATTTTTTCCGCAAAGCTACCGACCTGCTGAATGATTTTCACGCCATCAAACGCAGCATCGATACTATTTCGCAGGGTATAGAAGCACGGGTGCGCATTTGTATTAACCAACTGCTTTATACGCCCAAACACACCGCACGCTTATTACAGGTACTGAAAAAGCAGTTTCCAACCTGCCAGATTACCGTGACGACCGAAGTGTATAACGGCGTCTGGGATGCGATTATTAATAATCAGGCGAATATTGCTATCGGCGCGCCCGACACACTGCTGGACGGCGGCGGCATTGATTACACGGAGATTGGCGCAATTCGCTGGGCTTTTGCTATCGCCCCGGATCACCCATTAGCCTTTGTGCCGGAGCCGATCGCCGAAAGCCAACTGCGTCTCTATCCTAATATCATGGTGGAGGACACCGCGCATACGATTAATAAAAAAGTGGGCTGGTTGCTGCATGGGCAGGAGTCGATTCTGGTGCCAGATTTCAACACCAAATGTCAGTGCCAGATTTTAGGTGAAGGGATTGGTTTTTTGCCGGATTACATGGTCCGTGAGGCGATGGCGCAATCCCTGCTGGTTACCCGACAAATCCATAATCCGCGCCAGGATTCACGCATGTTACTCGCAACTCAGCATTCTGCTACGGGTCAGGTGACGCAGTGGATTAAAAAACAATTTTCGCCAAATGGCATATTAACGGGGATCTATCAGGATTTACTGCATCGGGAGAATTAATCGCTGCCAACCTCCCGATGCGCTGTGAATAGCGGTTTACATCAACCACCTGCTTTCATTACCCATTCAGAGATAAATTTATTACCCGGTACTGGCGGAGAGTACAAATAGCCCTGCAAAAAGTGAACGCCTTTGCCGATCATTAAATCCGCCTGCTCCTGGGTTTCTACCCCTTCCGCCACGATACTCAGACCAGGCTTACGCGCCAGTTCGACAATATTGTCCACAATATGACCGGATATTTCGTCCACGCTCGCCATTTGCACAAATGACTTATCGATCTTAATAAAATCGACCGGGAACGCCTGCAAGTAACGATAGGTCGCATAACCCGTACCAAAGTCATCCAGCGCAAAGGTAATGTTGTGCTGATGAAGGCTGTCAAATATCGCTCTGGCTTCTGGCGTTACCGGAATAGGGTTACGTTCCGTCAGCTCAAGAACCAGCTTGATTTTATCGTTACCTAATTTCTTAACCAGGTTCAGACACTCTTTTTCAAATCCCGCAGCCAAAAAACAGCCCGCCGAGACGTTGATACCTATATGGAAGTTGTCCGGCAGCAAATGTTTTACCGGCATCAGAATATCCGCAGTCTGTTTCATCAACTGGCGGGTCATTATGACGATAAGACCAGATGATTCCGCCAGAGGAATAAATTGATCCGGCGGGATGATTCCCGTTTGCGGATGTTCCCAGCGAACAAGCACCTCACAGCCCGTCAGTACCCCAGTCTGCGCGCAGAAAACCGGTTGGATCCACGGTTTAAATTCATGGTTTTCCAACGCCAGACTGATGGCTTCAGGCGTGACGATATGGTGATAGTGATTATCATTAATATATTTGTGACTATTATTACCCGTGGCGGATATGATCTCCGGATTGTACTGAAAGAAAATATCCCGCCAGAAAGTAATATCGCTCTGAATCCCCAGTTTCTCAAAGAGCTGTTTCTTTTGATGTGAAATGGTCTTTGCACTGCGATTTCTGTACTGTGATATTTCTGTTACAGACATTCCCTGCATCAGCAGCTTGAGTAGCAGTCGTTCTTTCTCGGATACGCTACCAGGCAATGACAAATGAACCGTTGTACCGAACTCTTGCAGAAAAACACGAAAATCACATGAATTCATGAACACACCTTTTATCTTTTATCGCTGTTCAGTATGAGTGATTACCTGTGGATTCCTGAGCACACATAAGGGGTAACCATAAACATTAGCGATGCCATACGTATAACATCCCACATCACTATCAAGAAGATTATCTTTACCTCTGATGCTCGCTCAAAAACAGTTACGCTAAATACCTTAAAAAGGTAATCACAAGTCAAACTCAGGAGATAATCACGCAAGAATGCAATATTAAAATTCAGATACTCATTTTTGGTAATAAAGAAGTAGTTGGACTATTTCGATATTTATAATTTCCCACTACGTATTGACGCCCATTCATGAGTAAAGGCGCATTATATGAATTTAACAATCCAGATCAACTGAAAATACCTCAACCTCATAAACACATAGCGTCAACATTCAATGACATAATGAGTAAAGATGTTGGTTATGCATACACGTCATTACTCTATGCCTATCCCTTAACAACCTGCTTTTTAAGACTGAATCCATTCAGCAATAGATAGCCAACATTATAACAATGACAATAAAAACAATATTTAAAACAATCAATAAAATATCAAACACAGACAATTAAATCTTAAACAACAAACGGTTACATTGATTTTAGTTGATTTGCGCTACGCGTTCCCCATGAATAAAGCGTCATTTCAAATTAGCACCAATATTTACATTAAATAAGACTAAGCTTATTGAACATTCACAACAGTCCAAACGTAGGTTTTGGGCTTCAATAGTTCTTTTTTATTATCTGTTGCCTGGCAATCATCAATCGATACTAAGGGCTTAACTGTACAGATATAACGTATCAAGAGGTAAGAGAAACCGCGCCATATGCAGACATGGCGCGGTTTTATGCAAAAACAATCACGCGTCCGGGAACATCACGCTATGGCCCGGCGCTTCACGATGGAGATGGATAAAGTTAAGATGCCGCTCGTACTGGTCAAGAATATCGGTGATCACCTGCTCTTTGCTGTAGTCCATCAGGTCGTTGCCCTGGCTGCCTTCTAACAGGAAGGTTTCCAGCCGGTAGTAGGTCGATTTACCGCTACGTGCGCGGTAGGTAAAGCCCGGCACCGAATATTGCTGCGGCCAAATCTGATAGACAAAGTTTTGCTCTTCGCCCATATGCACCAACAAATCCAGATGCCCCAACTGTTGTCCCTCTTCCGGCGGCAGGTTTTTTAGCTCCACGTACGCGCCGCGCAACCGCAGTTCCTGCGCCACTTCTTCCATTGCCGGGTAACAGACCGTCTCCATCATCTGTTTAGTGTAACGCGTGCCCGGATAATTCATCAGGCGCGAGAGACGTTTTTTCCAGCTCAGGCGATCCTGAAGCCCCAGCGGTCGCGGCGCGGTATCACGGTTGGCACTTTCACGGCGGTAATCTTCTACCTTCAGAGATTTATACAACCCCGCCATCACGAAGAAAATCACAAAGCTGAACGGCAGCCCCATGATTACCGTGGTGTTTTGCAGCGCGGATATCCCGTTGGTCATCAGCATGCCAAGCGTCAGCAGACCAATCGCCACCGACCAGAAGACGCGCAGCCAGCCGGGGGCGTCGCTGTTGATATCTTTAAGCTGCGAGGTGAAATTCCCCAGCACCAGCGCGCCGGAGTCCGCCGAGGTCACATAAAACAGCAGGCCAGTAATGGTGGCGACGGAGGCGCTAAAGGTAAACGCCGGATATTGCGCCAGCAGGCTGTAGAAGCCGCGCTCCGGATGGACCATCGCTTCCTCGGCAAATGCCGCGCCGCCGTGGATGATTTCATACAGCGCGCTATTGCCGAATACCGAGAGCCATAACAGCGTGAAGGTAAACGGAATAATCAACGTGCCCAGCACGAACTGGCGAATGGTACGCCCACGCGAGATACGCGCCAGGAACAGGCCGACAAACGGCGACCATGCCACCCACCATGCCCAGAAGAAGAGCGTCCAGTTATTCATCCACTCAACCGGACGGTCGAAGGCAAAACTGTTGAGCGTCATGCCCATAAAGCGATTCACATAGTCGCCAACGTTCAGCACCAGCGCATTAAGCAGGAACGAGGTGTCGCCCATAAACAGCACAAACAGGATCAACCCCAGCGCCAGCGCAACGTTAAGTTCCGATAACACGCGAATGCCCTTATCGACACCGGAGGTGACAGAGATCGTTGCGATGATCACCGACAAGGCGATCAGTGCCGCTTTCGCCGCCATTGAATCGGGAATATCAAACAGTACGCTCAAGCCATAGTTAAGCTGCACCACACCAATACCGAGCGTAGTGGCAATACCGAAGATGGTGCCGATCACCGCTGCAATATCCACTGAGTGACCTATCGGCCCGTTAATCCGTTTACCGAAGATCGGGTACAGCGCTGAGCGGATGGTGAGCGGCAAATTATAACGATAGCTAAAGTATCCGAGCGCCATGCCCATCAGCGCATACATCGACCAGCCGGTTAAGCCGTAGTGAAACAGCGTCCAGACCATCGCCTGACGCGCGGCCTCAATCGTCTGACCCGCGCCTTCCGGCGGCTGCATATACTGCGTGACCGGTTCGGCTACGGAGAAGAACATCAGGTCGATACCGATCCCGGCAGCAAACAGCATCGCCGCCCAACTCAGCAGACTGAATTCCGGTTTTGATTGTTCTGGCCCGAGCTTCACCGAACCAAAACGCGAACAAGCGATACAGACCACAAAGACAATATAGAGCGTTGCCGCCAGCAGATAGTACCAACCGAAGGTTTTAGAAACCCAGTCCAGCGTGCGGCCAATCCACAGGGCCGAGAAGTCGCGAAACAGGATCGTTGTCAGGGAAAACAACAAAATCAGTCCGGCGGAAGTGTAAAACACCACCGGATTGATTTTGTCCTTTTCCCTGCTGTGTGAAAGGTCTGTCATCCAGTATCCCCACTGTTATTGTTACCATTTAAAATCAAATTAGTAACAATTAAGACACATTTTATATTGAACGTCCAATCAATAACCGCTTTAATAGATAAACAACGCTGATGAATGGAGTGGCGAAAATGCCCAAATTGGGGATGCAGTCGATCCGGCGCAGACAACTGATCGACGCCACGCTGGAAGCAATCAATGAGGTGGGCATGCACGATGCAACGATCGCGCAGATCGCCCGCCGTGCAGGCGTTTCTACGGGGATCATCAGCCACTATTTCAGGGACAAAAATGGTCTGCTGGAAGCAACCATGCGCGATATCACCAGTCAGCTGCGTGACGCGGTTTTGAATCGATTACATGCACTTCCGCAGGGCAGTGCAGAGCTGCGATTACAGGCGATTGTTGGCGGAAACTTCGATGAAACCCAGGTGAGCAGTGCGGCGATGAAAGCCTGGCTGGCCTTCTGGGCCAGCAGTATGCATCAGCCGATGCTCTATCGCTTGCAGCAGGTCAGTAGCCGCCGCTTGTTGTCGAATCTGGTGAGCGAATTTCACCGCGAGTTACCGCGCCAACAGGCGCAGGAAGCGGGCTACGGACTTGCCGCGCTGATTGACGGATTATGGCTGCGCGCGGCACTGAGCGGCAAACCGCTGGATAAACCTCTCGCACACTCGCTGACCCGTCACTTTATTACTCAGCATTTACCCACCGATTAACCGAGGAGACGTGATGTCCCGAATGGCAGAACAGCAGCTTTATATACATGGTGGTTGTACATCCGCCACCAGCGGTCGCACCTTCGAGACCATTAACCCGGCCAACGGTAACGTGCTGGCGACCGTGCAGGCCGCCGGGCGCGAGGATGTCGATCGCGCCGTGAAGAGTGCCCAACAGGGGCAAAAAATCTGGGCGGCGATGACCGCTATGGAACGCTCGCGTATTCTGCGTCGGGCCGTTGATATTCTACGTGAACGCAATGACGAACTCGCAAAACTGGAAACCCTCGACACCGGAAAAGCATATTCGGAAACCTCAACCGTCGATATCGTTACCGGTGCGGACGTGCTGGAGTACTACGCCGGGCTGATCCCGGCGCTGGAAGGCAGCCAGATCCCATTGCGTGAGACGTCATTTGTTTATACCCGCCACGAACCGCTGGGCGTAGTGGCAGGGATTGGCGCATGGAACTACCCGATCCAGATTGCCTTGTGGAAATCCGCACCGGCGCTGGCGGCAGGCAACGCGATGATTTTCAAACCGAGCGAAGTCACCCCGCTTACCGCGTTAAAGCTGGCCGAAATTTACAGCGAAGCGGGCCTGCCGGACGGCGTATTTAACGTGTTGCCGGGCGTGGGCGCGGAGACCGGGCAGTATCTGACCGAGCATCCGGGCATTGCCAAAGTGTCATTTACCGGCGGTGTCGCCAGCGGCAAAAAAGTGATGGCTAACTCGGCGGCCTCTTCCCTGAAAGAAGTGACCATGGAGCTGGGCGGTAAATCACCGCTGATCGTTTTTGACGATGCGGATCTCGATCTCGCCGCCGATATCGCCATGATGGCGAATTTCTTCAGCTCCGGTCAGGTGTGTACCAACGGCACTCGCGTCTTCATTCCGACGAAATGCAAAGCCGCATTTGAACAAAAGATTCTGGCGCGCGTTGAGCGCATTCGCGCGGGCGACGTTTTCGATCCGCAAACTAACTTCGGCCCGCTGGTCAGCTTCCCGCATCGCGATAACGTGCTGCGCTATATCGCCAAAGGCAAAGAGGAAGGCGCGCGCGTACTGTGCGGCGGCGATGTACTGAAGGGGGATAGCTTCGATAACGGCGCATGGGTTGCACCGACCGTGTTCACCGATTGCAGCGACGATATGACCATTGTGCGCGAAGAAATTTTCGGGCCGGTGATGTCCATTCTGACCTACGAGTCGGAAGACGAAGTCATTCGCCGCGCTAACGATACCGACTACGGCCTGGCGGCGGGCATCGTGACGGCGGACCTGAACCGCGCACATCGCGTCATTCATCAGCTGGAAGCGGGTATTTGCTGGATCAACACCTGGGGCGAATCCCCTGCTGAGATGCCCGTTGGCGGCTACAAACACTCCGGCATTGGTCGCGAGAACGGCGTGATGACGCTCCAGAGTTACACCCAGGTGAAGTCCATCCAGGTTGAGATGGCTAAATTCCAGTCCATATTCTAACCAGGAGGTTTATTTGCAATTTGACTACATCATTATTGGTGCCGGCTCAGCCGGCAACGTCCTCGCTACCCGTCTGACTGAAGATCCGAACATAACCGTGCTGCTGCTTGAAGCAGGCGGCCCGGACTATCGCTTTGACTTCCGCACCCAGATGCCCGCCGCGCTGGCGTTCCCGTTACAGGGCAAACGCTACAACTGGGCCTATGAGACGGAACCCGAACCGTTTATGAACAACCGCCGCATGGAGTGCGGACGCGGCAAAGGTCTGGGCGGTTCATCGCTGATCAATGGTATGTGCTACATCCGTGGCAACGCGCTGGATCTCGACAACTGGGCGCAAGAACCTGGCCTTGAGAACTGGAGTTATCTCGACTGTCTGCCCTACTATCGCAAGGCCGAGACTCGCGATGTGGGCGAGAACGACTACCACGGCGGTGATGGCCCGGTGAGCGTCACCACCTCCAAACCCGGCGTCAATCCGCTGTTTGAAGCGATGATTGAAGCGGGCGTGCAGGCGGGCTACCCACGCACGGACGATCTCAACGGCTATCAGCAGGAAGGTTTTGGCCCGATGGATCGCACCGTCACGCCGCATGGCCGTCGCGCCAGCACCGCGCGTGGCTATCTCGATCAGGCCAAATCGCGCCCTAACCTGACCATTCGTACTCACGCTATGACCGATCACATCATTTTTGACGGCAAACGCGCGGTGGGCGTCGAGTGGCAGGAAGGCGACAGCACCATTCCAACCCGCGCGACGGCGAATAAAGAAGTGCTGTTATGTGCAGGCGCGATTGCTTCACCGCAGATCCTGCAACGCTCCGGCGTCGGCAACGCTGAACTGCTGGCGGAGTTTGATATTCCGCTGGTGCATGAATTACCCGGCGTCGGCGAAAATCTTCAGGATCACCTGGAGATGTATCTGCAATATGAGTGCAAAGAACCGGTTTCCCTCTACCCTGCCCTGCAGTGGTGGAATCAGCCGAAAATCGGTGCGGAGTGGCTGTTTGGCGGCACCGGCGTTGGTGCCAGCAACCACTTTGAAGCAGGCGGATTTATTCGCAGCCGTGAGGAATTTGCGTGGCCGAATATTCAGTACCATTTCCTGCCAGTGGCGATTAACTATAACGGCTCGAACGCAGTGAAAGAGCACGGCTTCCAGTGCCACGTCGGATCGATGCGCTCGCCAAGCCGTGGGCATGTGCGGATTAAATCCCGCGACCCGCACCAGCATCCGGCGATTTTGTTTAACTACATGTCGCACGAACAGGACTGGCAGGAGTTCCGCGACGCAATTCGCATCACCCGGGAGATCATGCATCAACCGGCGCTGGATCAGTATCGTGGCTGCGAAATCAGCCCCGGTGTCGAATGCCAGACGGATGAGCAGCTCGATGAGTTCGTGCGTAACCACGCCGAAACCGCCTTCCACCCGTGCGGTACCTGCAAAATGGGTTATGACGAGATGGCAGTGGTTGACGCCGAAGGCCGCGTACACGGGCTGGAAGGCCTGCGCGTGGTGGATGCGTCAATTATGCCGCAAATTATCACCGGCAATTTGAACGCCACGACCATTATGATTGGCGAGAAAATGGCGGATATGATTCGCGGGAAGGATGCGTTGCCGAGGAGCACGGCGGGATATTATGTGGCAAATGGGATGCCGGTGAGAGCGAAAAAAATGAGTCGTGATGTGAACTGACTCAGGAACCTATCAGATTGAGAGTTACCGTTCTACTATGAGGACCGAATCCTTATATAAAACACTGAGGTAACTCTCATGCTTCATATCCAGTATTCATGATGCTGGCTTTTTGCTGATATTTAACCCGAACATTCCTGATACAGACTATTAATTCATTTATCTGCGGCAGATTTTATTTTCTGGATATATTATGAGTGAACAAATCAAACAGGATATCGATCTGATTGAGATTTTATTTTATCTGAAGAAAAAGATTCGTATTATCCTTTTTATTATAGCTATCTGTATGGCAATGGTGCTGTTGTTTCTGTATAACAGAGAAATAAAGCTGGAATGGTCAGGAGATAAGAGAGATTTACCAACTGCTGAAGCGGAAATATCTCGCGTGCATGCGTCTATTATCAAATGGTATGCGTCAGAATACCATAATGGCAGGCAAGTTCTCGATGAGATACAAACACCTTCAGCAATTAACAGTGAGCTTTATACAAAAATGATATACCTGACCAGGAACTGGTCATTGTATCCGAACGGTGATGGCTGTGTAACCATAAGCTCACCGGAAATAAAAAGTAAATATCCTGCTGCCATTTGCCTGATTCTTGGATTTTTTCTAAGCATTGTGATTTCTGTAATGTTTTGCCTTGTCAAAAAAATGGTAGATGAATACCAACAAAACTCTGGGCAGTAATAAACAGCATTCTGATAGAGAGTGCCTGTATAAAGCTGAAGTGACAATGACCGGGAAGGGAACCCGTTTTCAGGAATGGATGCCTGTCTTTTTCACTTTAAATATCCTGGCATTAGTAATGCCAGGATATTTACAGAAGAGCAGCACAACCATGACGGAACGGGGTTAAGTCAGGTTGTCCTAAACGCTATTTTCAACCTCGTATGCCTTCTTCAGGTTTATGTCCAGACTTCATATCTCTCTCAGCAATCCTCAATAATCAGATACACCGCTTTCACCGGACCATGAACCCCGACGACTTTGATAAGCTCAATGTCCGCCGTTGAACTGGGGCCGCTAATGATGTTAATACATGACGGCATTCGTTCACCGGCCTGCGCTTTCTGATGCAATTTTTCTGCGAGTTGCGCTACACGCGGCAGGATAGTGCTTTTACGCAGGATAAAAAGAGAAGATTCCGGGAGCAGGCTCAATGAACGCCCGCGCCCGGCGGCGGAAAAAAGAACCACGCCTCCCGATTCGGTTAAACCATATTCAGCATACACTACGCCAACTTTAGCCTGCTCTGCTTGTGATATGTTCTCAATACCTTTCGCCGGATCCCAAACAACGGCATTGCATTCCTGCTGCAAACGTTCGCTAATCCCCAATTCCTCCAGCCTCGTGTCACCGCTAATCACGATCGACTGATCTCCCAGCTCTTTACACAGACGTATTGCAGCTTCTGCCGCCTTCGCCTCGCTGGTCAGTTCACAGCGCGTCAACATAACATCGCTGGCAAACTGGATAAACGCGTCACAGCGCTGCTGTTGGTTAAGTTCGGTAAGCCGCTCGTTAGCATAGTTGTTAAGCGGCGCATCTTCTGCTTGCGGTTCAAGTCGCAGCGGGCGACCCAGTGCCTGAGCAACGTTATTCAAAAATTCGCTCCGATTATCCATTCTTTTTCTCCTGCGCCTGATGTTTCTTAAACCAACTACGGAAACTCTCTCCGTCAGCTTCAGGAAGATCGCGTGCTTCCATCCAGTCGCTAATCGCGCCAAATTTGAGTGGTGTTTTGCCGCCATTGATAAACCAGCTTGCCGCATGAGCACCAGCCATCATCCCAACTTTCCACAATCCTGGATGACTATTGGCATAAGCGAACATTTTTATCGCCCGTTGCTCTGCTTTTGCGGTGATCCCTTTTTCAGCCATCACCCGACGATGACGCAAAATCAGTTTTGACAGCGGAATACGCACCGGACACACGTTGTCACAAGCAGTGCATAAAGAGCAGGCGTAGGGTAAATCTTTAAAATCTTTATAGCCGCCAAGTAGCGGAGAAATCACCGCACCAATTGGCCCTGGATAAATAGAGCCATATCCATGACCGCCAATATGGCGATATGCCGGACAAGTATTCATACAAGCCCCGCAGCGAATACAGCGCAGCACATCCCGAAATTCAGAGGCCAGCACCTCAGAACGCCCGTTATCGACAATAACCAGATGAAACTCTTCAGGACCATCAACGTGCCCCGCTTCGCGCGGTCCTGTCAGCCAGGTGTTGTATCCCGTCAAACGTGCACCAACGGCACTGCGCGCCAGCATGGTGATCAATACATCTACCTCGGCAAACGTGGGGGCAATACGCTCCATTCCCATCACTGCAATATGCGTTTTAGGCAGCGTGGTACACATTCGCGCATTACCTTCATTGGTCACCAGGCATACCGAACCGGTCTCTGCCACCGCGAAATTACAGCCGGTAATACCTATTTCAGCACTGAGGAAATCTTCGCGGATTTTTTGCCGAATGAATAAGGTCATCGCTTCAGGCGTTTCCGGCCCCTCATAGCCCAGACGTTCGTGTAGCACTCGACGGATCTGATGGCGATCTTTATGAATTGCCGGGACCACAACATGAGAGGGCGGATCTTGATCCAGCTGGAGAATGTATTCACCCAGATCGGTTTCAATCACCTGAATGCCAGCATCCTGCAACACATGATTGACACCAATCTCTTCGGTCACCATCGATTTAGATTTCACCACCTTCCGGGCATTTTTGCGTTGGGCAACCTGTAAAATGTAGCGGGTAGCGTCTTCTTTGGTTTTTGCAAAACAGACGTGACCGCCGTTTTGCGTCACTTTTTCTGAGAGCTGGTACAGATAAGCGTCGAGATTACTCAGAACATGATCACGTATCTGGGCGGCCCGATCGCGCCACTCCTCCCAGTGCCCCAATTCATCGACCATTTTTTGCCGATTTGCCCCGATACGCTGCTGCGCGTTTGCCACCGCTTTGCGCATGATCGGATCTTCAATTTGCTGACGGATGCGTGTCTTAAAATCTGTATTACTGGTTTTGATCGACATCTTTATATCCTCAGCGGCTCATCAACACTTCAGCAATATGCATCACTTTGACTTTCTGCCCTTCCCGTTGTAATCGTCCACTGATGTTCAGCAGGCAACTCACGTCAGCACCAATTAAATACTCAGGGCGGACTTCCATCAGGTGCACAACCTTTTCTTTCACCATCTCGCCGGATATTTCGGCCATTTTGACCGAGAACGTGCCGCCAAATCCGCAGCAGGTATCCTGTTCAGCAAAGGTCAACAGCTCCAGTCCACGCACATTTTTCAGCAGCGTAAGTGGTTCGTCCTTCACCCCCAGCTTACGGGCCAGGCTACAAGATGGGTGATACACCGCTCTCCCTTGCAAACTGGCACCTACATCGACTACCCCTAATGTATTAACAATAAAAGAGGTGAGATCCTGCATACGCGCGGCAACCTTTTCGGCACGTGATGCCCATTCAGGTTCATCCGCCAGATACGTCGGGTAACTTTTTACGGCATAGGTGCAAGAGCCAGCCGGTGAAATAATGGGATCGTCGTTATCCTCCAGTGCGGCGATCAGATTTTTCATCCCTGGAATCGCTTCTTTGATATAACCACTATTGATCGCAGGCTGACCGCAGCATCCCTGTTTCTCCGGGAAATTTACGCGACAGCCGAGTTTTTCCAGTAGCAGCACGGAGTCTCGTGCCATTCTTGATTTCAGGGCGTCACCAATACAGGTGACAAAGAAATTGACATTCACAACTAATACTCCATTACTTCATGCCCATTTATGCCCGATGGTTCCCCCCTTCCGGGGGATCAATCATCAATAAATATGGCGTTCTTTTTTAATTGGCTAGCAACATACCACCCCTCATTTGTATGACAAATGATAATCTTTCATCTAAACTTCAAATGCAATAACTAATTTTATTTCTTTCGGCATCGCTCACATTTTATAGGGAAATCGACGATCATTTTTGGCATAAGAAATCCATTTAAAAAGGCTACACCCCTTATACCTATTCAGAGCTACTTATTCAGGGGTTATTGAGATATACACTGATGGTGCACAAAAAAAATCACCGACAATAATCACGTATCAAGTAATAGTCGGGATTTTATTTAATTGAAGCAATTTAGTTTGCATTTTTATTTAAAAACTGAGCTAGAGTCCATCAAAAAAAATATATAAAACCCAAAACCACCGTTGGAAATAGAAATAGTTGAAAGGCTCACAACTCCCGGAATGCGGATTATCTTTGCCCTGATTTCTGGCGGTTTTATTCAGGGTGAAAGCTGTCTCACCCTTTCCCGATATTCTCCCGGAGTACAACCAAACTCGCGGACAAACGCCTTGTGAAAAGATGATTCACTGGCATAGCCTACTGACTCAGCGATCACCACAACAGGGAGCATTTCCCGGGAAAACATCTGGGCCGCTATTTGTAGACGCAACTTTGTTAATACAGCCAGCGGCGTGGTTCCGGAAACATCACGGAAAAGCTGGGCAAAACTTGCCCGGGACATGTGGGCGATGCTGGCCAGCGATTCGACGGTCCAGGCGTGTCCTGGCATTTCCAGCATTTGCTGTATTACCGCACCAAGACGTGGATGCAGAAGCAAACTGAGAATGTTTTTCTCTGTATTAACCTGTGCAATCCACTCACGCACCGCGAGGGTAAAGAATGTAGCGCAGATCTGGCTACACAGAGCATCCACTCCCGGCATTGCCGATCTGGATTCCTGTTGTAAAAACGGGATCGCCTCCCTCAGCCAGTTATATTCCACGCTATGGTTCACTGGTGCTACAAACAGCGTTTCCGGCAAAGACGTTAAAAAATAACGCGCCGAATGTTGCAGCCGAAGAGTGCCACAGACAATACAGGTCGATTCATTATCGACATGACTCAGGCGATGAGCTGAATTTTGTGGTAGCAGGACCACATTTCCCGGGCGTAATGTAAAAATCTCTCCCGTCGGCATTTCCAGCTTCGCCGCTCCTTGCGTTAACGCATGCCAACGAATAACCGACAATTCCCCGGCACCATGTGGAAGTTGCCAGTCACTTCCTAACACGCAATTCTTATCGATCGTTCCTTGTGGAGCGTTAAGCATCAACAAACGGCTAAGAGCATCCATATCAGACTCCTGAGTGGTTTTTTGATTACAAACACCAACAATCTTAGTCAATAATTAATCTAATACCATCAAATAGTTAATCATGATTTTTGTTTTGTGATTCTGATTAAGAAAAAGAAAATACCAGACGATAAGACAAAATATCAAGCGTTGTGAAGAAATGTTATTTGCTCTTTTGCGTCTATAGTCATGATGTCAAATGAACGCGTTTCGACAGGAAATCATCATGAATAAATATCAGGCAGTTATTATTGGTTTTGGCAAGGCTGGAAAAACATTAGCCGTCACGCTGGCAAAAGCAGGTTGGCGTGTGGCTCTCATCGAACAATCAAATGCAATGTATGGCGGGACCTGTATTAATATCGGCTGTATCCCAACCAAAACATTGGTTCATGACGCACAGCAGCACACAGATTTTGTCCGTGCCATACAGCGTAAAAATGAAGTGGTTAATTTTTTACGTAATAAGAATTTTCATAATCTTGCGGATATGCCCAATATCGACGTGATCGACGGCCAGGCGGAGTTTATCAATAATCATAGCCTGCGTGTTCATCGGCCTGAGGGAAATCTGGAGATTCATGGCGAGAAAATTTTTATTAATACCGGTGCACAAACCGTGGTTCCGCCAATTCCTGGAATTACCACCACGCCTGGTGTATATGACAGCACCGGATTACTTAATCTAAAAGAATTGCCTGCACATTTAGGTATTTTGGGCGGCGGATATATTGGCGTTGAGTTCGCCTCTATGTTCGCTAATTTTGGCAGCAAGGTAACCATTTTAGAAGCAGCTTCGCTGTTTTTGCCTCGGGAAGATCGGGATATTGCTGATAACATCGCGACGATTTTACGCGATCAGGGCGTCGATATTATCCTCAATGCCCATGTGGAGCGAATCAGTCACCATGAAAATCAAGTGCAAGTGCATAGCGAGCACGCCCAACTGGCGGTGGATGCACTGTTAATAGCTTCCGGTCGTCAACCGGCTACCGCTTCTTTACATCCAGAAAATGCCGGTATCGCAGTAAACGAACGCGGGGCAATTGTCGTTGACAAGCGATTACATACCACCGCAGACAATATTTGGGCGATGGGAGATGTTACCGGCGGGCTGCAATTTACTTACATATCACTAGATGATTACCGCATTGTACGTGATGAGCTACTGGGTGAAGGCAAACGTAGTACTGATGATCGGAAAAATGTGCCTTATTCCGTATTTATAACACCGCCACTGTCCAGGGTTGGTATGACAGAAGAACAGGCCAGAGAGAGTGGTGCTGATATTCAGGTGGTGACATTGCCTGTAGCTGTAATTCCGCGTGCCAGAGTGATGAATGATACTCGTGGGGTATTAAAAGCGATTGTTGATAATAAAACCCAACGTATATTAGGGGCATCACTGCTGTGTGTTGACTCCCACGAGATGATCAATATAGTGAAAATGGTGATGGATGCCGGGCTGCCTTATAGCATATTACGCGATCAGATATTTACTCATCCGTCGATGAGCGAATCACTCAATGATCTATTTTCATTAGTCAAATAAACTCAAAATCAGACGCCAGAACAAATATTCTGGCGTCTCAGAGAAAAGAATTTTATTAATTCCCTGTTACTTTATAACTTCTTAATCACTTCATTGATGGTATTTTATATGTTTAAAAAATCTGTTTTATTTGCAACACTATTATCTGGCGTTATGGCATTTTCCACCAATGCAGATGATAAAATAATTCTGAAACATATCAGCGTCTCATCAGTATCAGCATCACCGACAGTTCTTGAGAATGCCATTGCTGATATGGCCAGAAAATATAATGCTTCATCCTGGAAAGTTACATCGATGCGAATTGATAATAATTCAACCGCAACAGCAGTATTGTATAAATAAGGATGTTTACAATGGAAAGATACCTGCACCTGTTAAGTCGGGGAGATAAAATTGGCCTGACATTGATTCGTCTGAGTATTGCGATTGTTTTTATGTGGATTGGGTTATTAAAGTTTGTCCCTTACGAGGCAGACAGCATTACACCATTCGTCGCAAACAGTCCACTAATGTCGTTCTTTTATGAACACCCGGAAGACTATAAACAGCATCTGACTCACGAAGGCGAATACAAACCAGAAGCAAGAGCATGGCAAACGGCTAATAATACCTATGGTTTTTCCAACGGTCTTGGCGTCGTGGAGGTGATTATTGCTCTGCTGGTTTTGGCTAATCCTGTCAATCGCTGGTTAGGTTTATTGGGTGGGCTGATGGCATTTACCACGCCGCTGGTAACACTCTCATTTTTAATCACCACCCCGGAGGCATGGGTACCCGCATTGGGTGACGCTCATCATGGTTTCCCTTATTTATCCGGTGCTGGTCGTCTGGTATTGAAAGATACTCTGATGCTGGCAGGTGCTGTCATGATAATGGCAGATTCGGCGCGGGATATTCTTAAACAACGCAGTAATGAATCCAGTTCAACGTTAAAAACTGAATATTGATAATCCGAACACTGTCTGTTGTTCACTTTTTCGGGCGTCAGGCTCCCTTTCTGATGATGAAGCCTGACGCCATATTACCGGAGATATGACAGAGTGAAGATCAATATCACTCCCCTGTTAAAAAATTTTTGTCGTCTCAGATAAAATAAGTGATTAATATCAATCATGTATTTTTACAGCAAGACAACCACGAACAAACTCAGGATTAAAATGTTTTACCGATTCCCCAACATAACCCAAATCTAGCGAACTAATTTGCGCCATTTCTTTCTCTGTCAGTGAGAAATCCCAGATAGCAAAATTTTCTTCGATACGCTGTTGATGTGTTGATTTCGGAATAACGACCACTCCCCTTTGAATATTCCAACGCAGAATGACCTGAGAAATCGATTTTTGATGGGCATCTGCAATACTCTGAAGCAGATTATTTTCAAAGGGTTTATGTCGTCCACCACCTAACGGAGCCCATGCTTCAGGCTGCACGTTATAATACTTCATGGTTGCCAGCGCCTCTGGTTGGGCAAAATAGGGATGCAACTCGACCTGGTTGACCATCGGTTTAACTCTTACCGTTTCACAAAAGTTCGCCAGAACATGAGGGTAGAAATTGGAAACCCCAATCGCTTTTAATTTGCCCTCTTCATAGGTATCTTCGAGTGCACGCCACGCACTGAAATAATCGCGCATGGCCTGGTGCAATAAATAGAGATCGAAGTATTCTAGCCCCGATTTTTTTAATGATGCTTCAATACCTGCTGCTGCAATATCCTGATTCAACATATCCTGCACCCACAATTTAGACGTTATAAATAACTCTTCTCGGGTACATAAACCTTCAGATATGGCCTCACGAACGGCTTCACCGACGGCATCTTCATTACCGTATACCGCTGCTGTGTCGATGAGTCGATAACCCGTGCGGATAGCATTCAACACTGACTGTTTGCACACGTCTTTATCGGTAACCTGAAAAACACCAAATCCCATCATCGGCATTTTCAGATTGTTACTTAATACGGAAAATTCCACTGTCAGTCCCTCCATTAGGTATGAACAATGAGTCTACGTTAAAACGTAACCTCAAATTAGTATGTGGATTTTGATATCACTTATGCAAAAAATTCATTAATAATGTAGGACTGAAACCTCTCTATTTTTGGGGCAATGAAGCAGACGCTATCAGTGCTTTTGCCTTGGGACTTGCTGTTTTTGATACACTTAGGGCCCAGGACATAACGAAAATGTGCGATATGACAAAGAATTAACGGAGTATGTGATGATCAGGCAGAAGATTCTACAGCAGCTCCTGGAGTGGATTGAGTGTAATCTTGAGCACCCTATTTCAATCGAAGATATCGCACAGAAATCTGGCTACAGCAGACGCAACATCCAGCTTCTGTTCCGAAATTTCATGCATGTGCCTTTGGGAGAATACATTCGCAAACGAAGGCTTTGTCGTGCCGCCATTCTTGTCCGGCTCTCCGCGAAATCTATGCTTGATATTGCACTCTCTTTGCATTTTGATTCACAGCAATCATTCAGCCGCGAATTTAAAAAGTTATTCGGCTGCTCTCCCCGTGAATACCGCCACCGTGATTATTGGGATCTCGCAAATATCTTCCCTTCTTTTTTAATACGTCAACAGCAAAAGACGGAGTGTAGATTAGTCAACTTTCCTGAGACACCTATTTTTGGCAATTCATTTAAATATGATATTGAAGTGTCGAATAAATCACCGGATGAAGAAGTCAAACTGCGACGTCATCATTTAGCCAGATGTATGAAGAATTTTAAGACGGATATCTATTTCGTCTCCACGTTCGAACCGTCAACAAAATCAGTCGATTTGCTCACAGTTGAAACTTTTGCCGGTACGGTATGTAAACAAACCGATTCAGAGATGCCAAAAGAGTGGATAATTAACCGAGGACTGTATGCCTCTTTCCGCTATGAAGGTGAGTGGGAGCACTACCCTGAATGGGCGCGAAACCTCTATCTGATGGAATTACCTGCCAGGGGGTTAGCCAGAGTGAACGGCAGTGATATTGAGCGATTTTATTACAATGAAGATTTCGTAGAAAAGGATAGCAATGATGTTGTTTGCGAAATATTTATCCCTGTTCGTCCGGTTTAGTTATCGCTATATCTAAATGAATTTATAACGAGACTACTGTCAGGCAATTCAATAAATAATGGCGTTGAAGATGTCAACGCCATTATTGTTTATTAGAATGTTACTTTCATACTCTTAATATTATTTCATCGCCTCCTCGCCCTTTGCCGTATCGGCATCCACCGCGGTTATGGTCACCGTCACTGGCTTCATTTCGTACCCGCCATGGTCAGGGCGTTAAATGTGAACGTATAGACACCAGGCTTGCTGGTACTAAATGTACGCGTGATTTTTCCGCTCACGAAATGGTCATTTTTCGACGGCAGGAATTGATAATCCTTCTCCGTCACTCCTTCCGGAGCCTCAATGTCGACCCACACATTCCCCCCAACAGGGTTATTTGCCGAGAACAGGGTAACCGTCATTGTTGCGGTCTGTACCCCATCCGCCACCAGAGAAGTCACATCAGATGATGCAGCGAGCACCGCGTTTTTATCATCCGCGACGAATTTAGATTCGGCGGTTTTCGTTGATACCTGACCGTTGTTCTGACTCACTTGCGCCGTGAGTGTATATGTCGCCGCAACAGTAGCGGTGGCGGTGAAAATAGCCTGCCCTTGCTCATTCGTTGTCGCAGTGCCATTCGGTTCCAGGTTTAACGAAGCCGGGCTGGCGGTCAGCGTCACCTCGCTATCTTTCAACAGGTTGTTATTGGCATCAGTCACCGTAACTTTATACGTCTGTTTGGCTTTGCCATCCGCCAGCGCATAGTTGCCAATCACCTCAATACCGGAGACGGTTGCGGTAGTCTTATCGGCTACAAACGTTATAGTCTGCGCATCCGAAGGCTGGTCATTTCCTGCCGATGCCGTGATCTCATAGGTTCCGGCAGTCACGGAAACCACCTGCAACTCTGCTTTCCCCTCATCGTTGGCTTTCACCCAGACATTATCGCCTGTAAGCGGCTTGACACCCCGGGGCAGATTAAAGGTCACCAGGCTCCCTGGAACAGGGTTACCATTTTTATCCTCAACGTTCGCCGTCAGCGTAAAGGCATCTTTGCCGTTTGCCACTTTTTGAACGGCGGTGTCTACCTGCAGGTTTGCCTGACCGGTGCTGGCATCCGCGTTGAATTTCACCGTGACCGTCTTCTGAGAGTTTTTCACCGCGGCCGCGATTTCAAGTTCCCCTGCAACGGTTGATATCAACTCAATATCCGCTTTACCTGCCGCATTGGTTGTTACTGTATTCCCCGTCTTGCTGGTCACACCCTGCGGTAAAGTCAGCGTAACTTCTTGCCCCTGCAACGGGTTACCATAGCTGTCCACGACGGTCAGGGTTACCTGGTTAGCAGACTGTCCATTTGCCAGTTGGTTATTCACCTTCACCGCCATATCACTGATCACTGCCCGGGAAGCGTCACCTGCAACATTCAGCACCAGTGGTTGAGCAACGGCATTTTGGCCGTTCACGCGCGGCATGACTGATAGCTGGCCTGCAGCCGATCCCAGCGTTAAGGTCGCCACGTAGACCCCATTACTTTGCTCTGTCCAGCTTCCTGCTGAAGGTCGCTCTGATCCCGTGCTGGCGGCACCGCTAAACACTGGTGCATCGAGCTTCAGGCCACTAACAGGGTTCCCATACGCATCCTTCGCGGTGAAGGTAAGTTCCGTCGTCGCTTTGACGGTCGGAGCCTTATTGTCAGCAACAAGCGTAGAGTTCGCTGATGACATCCCCCCCGCAACGACAGTCAACCGCGCAGCATCGGTGGCTGCTGGCTGACCGTTGAATAGCGGCATAACGAGAAGCTCACCCGTCTTTCCCCCTGTGGTCAGCGTAGCGACATAGGAACCATCGCCCTGCTCGGTCCAGTTGGATACCGTCGCCCCTTCAGACGCAGCACCCGTCAGGCTTGCCGACAGGGAAAGGCCACTGATAGCGTTGCCATGCGCATCTTTTGCAATAAGCGTCACGGTTGTGCTTTCGCCTGCTTTTACGCGGTCTGCGGCTACAGAGACTGTCGACTGGCCTGAAGATAACGCATCAGCCACCACGGTCACTTTAGCCGCATTCGCTGCCGCGTCCTGCCCATTGAGCTTCGGCATAACCTCTAATTCCCCCGCCGTAGTGCCGAGAGTAATCTGCGCAGTCCAGGTCCCGTCGCCATTATCCGTCCAGCCTGATGCCATAGACCCCGCAGCGGCTGCGCCAGATAATGACGGTGCATCTGGATTGAGGCCAATTACAGGGTTGCCATTGGCATCTTTTGCCGTCCAGATTGCCGTAAGCGTACCACCAACCACCGGTTTATCCGGATTCAGGGCGATGGTCGAATGTGCTGCATCAAGCGGCCCGGCGACAAACTTCAGCGTTTGTTGTAATGAGCCCAACTGATACTGCTCGCTAAAGGCACGCACAACAACGTTTCCGGCACGGGTCGAAGAAACCGTGGCGCTGTAAACCCCTGGTTTTATTTCCGAAATGGCACCAATGGTTACACCATTAGTGTCTTGCGGAACAAGTCGCAGGCGGCTGGCTTCTCCCGTCACCGGATTACCCTCGGAGTCCACCGCTGTCAGTGTCAGCGTGTAGACTTGCTGACCATCAGCAACCACATCACCTGACGGCTCGTTAGCGCTCAGGGTGGAGTTTGCCACATCCATCATCGTGGCCCGCAGTTCTGCAGTGACAGTTTTGCTCATGTCATCAACGCTAACAGTAATCGTTGCCTCACCTGACTGCGTTCCGGTAGTAAAGACAGACTGATACACCCCTGCTTCAGTTTCGGTGAACTCACCCAGTGTTGGCTGTGCCTGTGATTTAGTGGCCTTCAGGGTACGAGTCACAATATTTCCAGCTGGCTTGAACGTCAGCTCAGTCTTGATCTGATCTTTCATGCCCGTGACTGGCTGCCCCTCGGCGTCGCGCAGAGAAAGCACCAGTGGCTTTTGCTCACTACCGTTAGCAAGCATTTGAATACGGCTCTAACCGTCAAGCGTTAACGCCGTGCGCTCGGCACTCATACCTGCTCCGGTAATGACCACCTCTGTCTGCACGCGTTTTGAGGCATTGCCTTTGTTATCGTAGGCAACCGCAGAAATCGCATAATAATTGTCTTTGCCTGCCTGGTAAGCCGGGAGCGTCACTTGCCACTGATTACCCTGCCCCGTAATTTTTCCGCCTGCGGCCAGCAAAGACGGCGCTTCCCATTGAGCATTTTTCAGACCGTGAGTTGCTTTACTCACCACAAGTCCCAGGGAAACCGTCTGCCCGCCCTTACCTGCAATACGGTCAGGCAGAGCAATACGGATCACTTCAGATTTGCGATACTCAAGAACGATGTTGTTATTACGCTCAACCAGGTCATAGCGGCTGCCTGCCAGCATTCGACGCTCGCGAATGCTATCCGTATCGAGTTGTTTCGCCAAAGGTTCGCCAATTCGGTAGTTAACTTCCAGGCCAAAGCGAGTGTCATTCTCACCGCTCTTGCCCTGCTTATGCCCGGCGCTCAGTGTCAGAAGAGGCACTGGTGTATAGGTTACCTCGGCAGAAATAGCATGCGGGTCTTTCTGGCGTTTATCTTTACCAAACAGCCCGACTTCATCGCCATAATACTGTTCATACATCAGGCTTGCGCCAAGCTGCGGCCAGGCAGGTAAATAGCCCTCTGCGCGGATATCCCAACCATTCGCCGGGCGTTCCTGATAATCCTCAATATCCGGCGATTTTTTCCAGCCAGAAGCCCGAATATAACCATTGGCGCTCAGTTTCAAATAATCACGCCAGTATTCCGCACCAACACCAATGCGGGTATGACTACGGGATAAATCATGATCGATAAAAGTATTCACCCCCGCCATCCAGTCATTTCCTGAAAAATGACGCCAGCCAAAACCAATATTTGACTGAGTACGATCATCTGTACGATGTATTGCCCCCTGAGTGAACAACATATTTGTCGGCGTATCATAAATCGGATAAAGCATTTCCAGCGAAGAATCCTTCAGCGAGAAATCTTTATCGACATTCAGTTTGACGCGCGCTGTACCATATTTCCCGAGCCACTCCTGTATTTCCTGGTTAGCTTTAGCGGTGGCCATTCCGGTAATAAAATTACGTGTCGCATCGCTATCTGGCTGACTGCTTAAAAATGTCCCGGCATTTGCGGCAAACGACGCGACATTTTTCTCCACGTTATTATCAGAAGTTACCGTAGTATTTCCCATGCTCAACCGTGGCTGAACCGCATGCTGCGCACGTGCCGCCATTACAGGGGTAAAGGTGACAGCGAGTGGAAAAAGAACCTGAACAGAGATATTTGCCCACGCCACGCAGCGGGCCAGAACTGAATAACGAAATTGTGGTTGTTTATGACCTATTTTATAACGTGACATTGAGATAATTTCCTGATGAACGAATTAACGAACATAGGCAGACACAAATAATGGCGTCTGCTTGTCAGAAAAACCGGGGATTTCCCGGTTTCCTTTTCCGCAGAAAAGGAAATACCTTTATGTAAGAAAGTACACCGCCACCTAATATATCCAGTGCCTGTAGCCACTCATCAGGTGGTTGGGCGCGGGATTATATTTTTATTTATGGGTGAAAATTTAGCTTTTTGTGCAAGTCATTAAATAGATACCTAAGTTATATTTCTTACTCTGCGGACAGTGAATAATTCATTATTCAGAGTGAATAATAATGACCTGCCTTTAATTAGCAACTATTGGAAATACGTCGAAGTAGGTATATACGCCAGGATAAACCGATATATTTTTTATGGATATTCATTTTCCTTCATCAGACTGTGAATTGCAGGGATATCGAACTTGCACGACTCATCGCAACACTCAAACAGATTTATGAATTTCGTTCATAACCCCTGACAAATCCTGCCGTCTAATCGAGCTTTTCCCTTTACGTTATGCTTCTCATGAACGATAACGGAAGGATAACACCATGCAAAAAGTAAAACTGAACAACGGTATTGAAATGCCCCTGTTGGGCTTTGGTGTATTTCAGATGACCGATGCCGCTGAATGCGAAAGAGCGGTCATTGACGCTATTAACACCGGTTATCGACTGATTGACACCGCCGCCTCCTATCAAAATGAAACCCAGGTCGGGAACGCACTGAAACAAAGCGGTATCGCCCGTAACGAACTCTTTGTCACCACGAAACTCTGGTTGCAGGATACCAGTTACGAAGGGGCCAAAGCCCAGTTCGAACGCTCTCTGAATCGACTGCAACTTGATTACGTTGACCTGTACTTGATTCACCAGCCATATGGCGATGTCCACGGAGCCTGGCGTGCCATGGAAGAGCTGCAACAGGCCGGTAAAATTCGCGCTATTGGCGTCAGTAACTTCCATCCTGACCGACTGGCAGACCTTATCGCTTTTAATAACGTCGTTCCGGCGGTAAACCAGGTTGAAGTTAACCCTTTCAATCAGCAGCTACAGGCCGTTCCCTGGATGCAAAGTCGTGGCATTCAGCCAGAAGCCTGGGCACCGTTTGCGGAAGGGAAAAATGGTCTGTTCCAGCATCCTGTTCTCACGGCAATTGGCGAGAAGTATGGCAAAAGCGTGGGCCAGGTTGTTCTGCGCTGGATCTACCAACGAGGCATTGTTTCACTGGCAAAATCAGTGCGAAAAGAACGCATGGAAGAGAACATCAACATTCTCGATTTTGAACTCAGCCCTGAAGATATGCTGCAAATTACCGCCCTGGATACCGCAACCAGCGCGTTCTTCTCTCACCGCGATCCCGCAATGGTGGAATGGCTGACTGGCCGCAAACTTGATGTTTAAGCCGCGATAAAAGAGGTATTCATTCAATGCAAAAACGTTATCTGGGTAAATCCGGACTCGAAGTCTCCGCCCTTGGGCTCGGTTGCATGGGCTTAAGCCACGGCTACGGCCCGGCGACCGATACCCGTCAGGCTATCGAACTTATTCGTGCTGCGGTTGAACGTGGCGTCACCTTCTTCGATACCGCCGAAGTGTATGGTCCGTATCTGAATGAAGAAGTGGTCGGCGAAGCCTTAAAACCGTTTCGTGACCGCGTGGTAATTGCCACTAAATTCGGTTTTACCTTCGGCGATGATAATAAGCAGCAGATTTTAAACAGCCGTCCGGAACATATCCGTGAAGCCGTTGAAGGATCATTACGTCGTCTGAAAACAGATGTTATTGACCTGCTGTATCAACACCGTGTTGATCCGGATGTTCCTATTGAAGATGTTGCAGGAACGGTGAAAGACCTCATCGCAGAAGGTAAGGTCAAACATTTCGGCCTGTCTGAAGCAGGAGCACAAACCATTCGTCGTGCACATGCGGTACAACCTGTCACCGCCCTGCAAAGCGAATATTCCATGTGGTGGCGTGAGCCTGAACAGGAAATTCTGCCGTTGCTGGAGGAACTGGGAATTGGTTTTGTCCCCTTCAGCCCACTAGGTAAAGGTTTCCTGACAGGGGCGATTAAGCCGGGAACCACTTTCGGCAAAGATGATTACCGCAGCACCGTACCGCGTTTCGCAACACAAGCCATTGAAGCCAATGAAAAACTGGTCACCTTGTTAGGTGAACTGGCTGCGGAGAAAGGGGTAACGTCTGCACAAATCGCACTGGCATGGCTATTAGCACAAAAGCCGTGGATTGTTCCCATCCCTGGCACCACTAAACTGAACCGGCTGGAAGAAAACCTGGCCGCTGCTGACATTGTTCTTTCGCAGAAAGATACGCAGCAGATAACCGAGGCGCTGGAAACAATTAAAATCGTCGGTGAACGTTACTCGCCTGAACATCAGGCACGCGTAGGCCGCTAATACCCAAACGGGTCCAGGATAAAGGACCCGTTATTCGGTGTAGCGAAGCGCATCGATCAACAGCGCAAAAGCTGGCGGATGCTGCTTGCGGCTGGGGTAGTAAAGATAATACCCAGGAAAAGTTGGACACCACTCCTGTAACACCTGAATAAGCTTGCCTGACTTTATATACTCCTGAACCATGTCTTCAGGGACACAAGCGATCCCAAACCCTGATAACGCGGCATCAATTCTTTCTGGCAATGGACTACACGTCAGTTGCCCATCAACCTTAACGCGAAGCGGTTTCCCTTCTCGCTCGAACTCCCAGTGGTAAAGCCCACCGGCAGTTGGCAAACGCATGTTGATGCAGCGATGATTTTGTAGCTCATGAGGCGTTTCAGGCGCAGGGTTTGCAGCAAAATACGCCGGAGCTCCCACCACAGCCATCCGCATATCTGGTCCAATCCTGACTGCAACCATATCTTTATCAACATTTTCACCCAGTCGTATCCCGGCATCAAAACGGCCTTCAACAATATCGACAAAACCGTTATCCACCACCAGTTCGACATTGATTTCGGGATACTCTCTGAGAAAAGGTTTTAGCTTCGGCCAGACCAGACTTCGCGCGGCATGTTCCCCGGCAGATAACCGAATATTCCCGGAGGGCGTGCCGTTCAATTGAATAAGTGATTCCAGTTCCTGTTCAAGCTCGTCAATACGCGGTTCAAGGCAGGCAATGATTCTCTCCCCCGCTTCTGTGGGAGCCACACTGCGGGTAGTCCGTGTCAGGAGGCGGATATTGAGCCTTTCCTCCAGAGCCTTCATTGCATGGCTAAGTGCAGACTGAGAGACGCCGAGTTTGCCCGCTGCTTTGGTAAAACTTCGCTCTCTTGCCACCACAAGAAAGATTTGCAGTTCGTTGAAGTTTTCTTTGAGCATTGGCGATTTCCTTGTAGAAGCATCAGCATCCTCTTCACAGACACTCATGAAGAGGGGCATAGATGCTATTATTTTAACCACATTATTAGTAACAATGATAATCTGGCTGTATCGAAAATAATTCTAAACTTTCAGGAGATTTATTATGAATAAACGTATCCTCACGATTGCGCCATTCTTCTTACCGATATTCTGACACACATCATTAACTTTCTATTTTTACTCTTTTCTCCACCATAAAATCAATAAAAGCACGAACTTTAGAGGGCATTCTCACCCGTGATGAAACATATATATAAAATCCAGGAAATGAAACGGCCCAATCCTCAAGAATCGGCTGTAACTTGCCCGCATTGATATGTTCAGCGATTGCAAAATCCAGATGTTGAATGATACCCGTTCCATTCAGCGCCATTCGTATCATGCTTTCGTCATCATTAGAAATATACTTACCTGACACCTCTATTTCGAACTCTTCATTACCCCCCACAACATTCGAAAACTCCCATGCTGAGAGTGCACCGCTACTTTTATGCCGCAACCGAAGACAATTATGGTTACTCAATTCCTGAGGAGTTTCAGGAATACCGTGTTCTTTTAAATAATCTGGCGATGCCACAGTAACCAGTTTAATAAGCGGAGAAACAGGAACGGCAGTCATATGCTCATCCAGTCCTTGCTCAAGACGTATGCCCACATCACAGCCGTCCGCAATAATGTTAGATAAACCGTCATCCATAATGAGTTCTATCTTTGTTTTGGGGTAACGAGTAAGAAACTCGCCAATATGAGGCTCAACAAGCATCCTTGCTGCAACACGGGAGGAATTTATTCTCAACAGTCCTGTAGGTTCAAGTTGGGTATCACCGACATCTTTCAACGCATCATCAATTTGCCCCAAAGCCGACACCAGCACTTCATACAGACGCTGTCCTTCCTCAGTAAGCGACATATTGCGGGTCGTACGGTATATCAGCTTGGTGTTAAGACGTTCCTCAAGAGATTTTAAATTCTGGGACAATGCGGCCCGCGTAATACCCATTTCAGAAGCGGCTCTGGAAAAACTGCCGGCACGAACAATCAGCGCAAACCAGGCAAGAGAAGGCAAAATTGAAGGCTCTATTTTCATCATTGTAAACCTTAACTTAACACTGTGATAGATATTAGACCATTGATGATAACCAATACAAGTCATACTATTACGCCGTTCTCGATATGAACACAAATGCCAGTTGCGGATAATAGAAATGATATTTAAATCTGTTTAGGCAAATCCCTGGAGCTTGAAATGAAAACTGTTTCGATAAAACACACTTACTGGGATATAGCTGCTGATATCTATTTCCCTGACGATTTTAATAGTGAAAAAAAGTATCCTGCCATTATCAGTGCCCATCCAATTGGAAGCTGCAAAGAACAGACATCGGGTAGTGTGTATGGTGCCGCCCTGGCAAAAGCTGGCTTTATCGTCATTGCTTTTGATGCCAGTTTTCAGGGAAGCAGCGGTGGAGAACCGCGTTATCTGGAAGATCCAACAATGCGAGTAAAAGACTTCAGCATTGTCGTTGATTACCTTACTACCTTACCTTACGTTGATGCCGGGCGTATTGGTGTACTGGGTATTTGTGGTGGAGGTGGATATGCCATTAATGCCGCAATGACAGAACGTCGGATTAAAGCCATTGGTACTGTCACGGGTGCAAACTACGGGCGTCTTATGCGTGAGGGATTTACAGCGTTTAATCCTATCGGAGCACTCGAAGCAATGGCGCAACAAAGAACAGACGAAGCTAACGGCGCAAAACTTCGCGTAGATGATTTGCTCCCTTCTTCTCCGGAAGCAGCTCTTGAAGCGGGATTAACAGAAATAGACCTTTTTGAAGCAACAGAATATTATCGTTCGCCACGAGGCTGTGCGCCTAATGGGGTAAATCGTTCGCTATTTTCACATCAGACTGTTGCCGTGGGCTGGGATGCTTTTCATCTTGCAGAAGTCCTGTTAACTCAACCACTAATGGTTGTAGTGGGCGATAGAGTGGGCGCTTTTGGTGCCTATCGTGACGGCTGCGAAATTATTGGCCGCGCTGCCTCAAAACATAAAGAGCTGGTCGTGGTTGAAGGTTATTCACATTACGACCTGTATGATAAGCCAGAACCTGTGAAACAGGCACTCGACAAATTAATTCCTTTTTATAAAACACATTTGTAATAATCTTACAGGGAGATTTCTTATCTCCCTGACATTTATCCTTCATTGACTACACAACAATAATGAAATTACTCAAAAAGAAATTTCATTAAAGAAACAAAAAAGCAGTAACTCAATCATTAAGATTATTAGAAACCCTTTGAAGGGATTATAAATAAAGCCAGAAATCTTGGTTCCAAAGCTGGCAACAACTAACCAGTTAAAACATACGCATTAAAATCAGATAAACATTTGAGGTATTGTTATGACAAATAAACACCCATCATTGTTTTCTCCTTTTATGCTGACAGAAAAAATAAAGCTACGTAATCGTATCGTTATGGCTCCTATGACAACCTGGTCAGCTAATCCTGATGGAACCATCTCTGAGCAAGAACTCGAATTTTATAAACGTCGCTCACAAAATGTTGGTTTAGTAATAACAGGATGCACCTATGTCACGCCAAGCGGCATTGGGTTTACTCATGAATTTGCCGCGTATGACGACCGTTTCATTAACAGCCTTGAAAAGTTAGCAGCTGCAGCCAAAAGTGGCGGTGCTCCGGCTATTTTGCAGATTTTCCACGCCGGTAATAAAGCCATCCCGGAGCTTGTGCCAAATAACGATGTTATTAGTGCCAGCGCATCAAGTGTAAAATCTGGTGACTTTATGAAGAGAGTGGTACAAAGCAGGGAAATGACTGAAAACGAAATTCAGGAAACCATTAGAGCATTCGGAGATGTCACAAAAATGGCGATTAAAGCAGGTTTTGATGGCGTTGAACTTCATGGTGCGCACGGATTCCTTCTGCAGAATTTCTTCTCCCCTCTATTTAACCAGCGTAATGACCGATGGGGAGGAGATCTTGAAGGACGTATGCGCTTCCCGCTGGCCGTATTACAGGAAGTAAAAAATGTAGTCTATGAATATGCGACAAAGTCCTTTGCTATCGGTTACAGAATATCTCCTGAAGAATCTGTAACAGGGGGGCTGCGGATAGAGGATACTTATAAACTCCTTGATCGGCTCATTTCATCCGGTATTTCGTATATACATACCTCGCTGGTCAGTATTAACGATAGCTACCCTGTTGAGTCGCCAAATGGCCCCCGAACTATTGAATTGATTTTAAATCATATTGCAGGCAGAGTGCCGGTAATCGCCGCAGGTAAAATACGCACACCGTCTCAGGCTCAAGAAGCAATTTCCGCTGGCCTGCCACTTGTTGCGATCGGTAAAGGGCTGGTGATAAATCCAGAATGGGTGACTTTAGCTGAATCAGGTAGAAGTCATGAAATTCAAACAGCCCTTAATCCACAACGCGTTCCTGAATTAACCATTCCGGATAAACTATGGGATCAAATTCAGGCATCGAAAGGAACTGGCTGGTTTCCGTTAATAGATTAAATATCGATTACTCTCCCGAGAGTAAAACTATCAAATCAATGAGTAACCGATACAGCCTCACAAATTCTTTCAGATAATTAACCCGTCACTGCGGCACGTTCTCTCGTAAGGCGTGCCTGCAGTGTAATCCAGTATGTGTCCGGCATAGTTGACGGTTTAATAGAACTCAATTCCTCTCCCAGGTCACCAACAACGATATCTTGTATAACACCCCAGGAGATACGACATTATGATGAGATGCGATATGCTCCTCAGCGCCAATCAACGCCAGGGCTGGGCCAATCTTGAGATCAGACTCATTCCCGAGACTGACTTCAGGCGACATATATCAATGACGTTGGTGCAATAAAAGATAGCCGATGTAATACATCTATTCAAATTTGTGATACATGTCAAAAAATTGGTTGACCAAACTCGTTATTTATATAAGGGCACTTACGAAGTGCACTCTTTTTTAAAGCGAGGAAGTACCAATGAAAGAGAATAAAGTACAGCAAATCAGTCATAAACTGATTAATATCGTTGTTTTTGTCGCAATTGTAGAATACGCCTATTTATTTCTCCATTTCTATTAATAACGGCAATAAACTGTTCACTTCAGTGATATTTAAAATATGCATCCTCTCCCTTTTTTGTAAGTAATTATTATATCCGTGGGAGAGGAATATACGCTGTCAGGTAATCAATCAAACTGCGATAAATCATCGGCCAGTAAAGTGGAGATAGCCTCCATTCTCGAAAAATCCATACTCTCAGCGAAACCATCATCAATCACTCATCCAGGCGTTTATGGGAGCGTAGCCAATGGCTGCTAACAATGCCAGACTTCCCCGTTGCGGAAATTCCACATCCCACAAATAGTCACAGGGATTGGGTGTTGAAATGATCCGGATGAGCATGTATCTTTATGGTTATGTTATAACATAATAGGTAAAAATGATGAAACCCAATATCCATCCTGAGTATCGTACTGTGGTGTTCCACGACACCAGTGTTGATGAGTACTTTAAAATCGGCTCGACTATCAAAACAGACCGTGAGATTGAGCTGGATGGCGTAACGTATCCGTACGTAACAATTGATGTCTCTTCGAAATCGCACCCGTTCTATACAGGGAAGCTGAGAACAGTGGCATCAGAAGGAAATGTTGCACGGTTCACCCAACGTTTTGGTCGTTTTGTTAGCACGAAAAAGGGGGCATGATGAAAGTCCTTAACTCTCTGCGTACCGCAAAAGAACGCCATCCAGACTGTCAGATTGTGAAGCGAAAAGGACGGCTGTATGTGATTTGTAAATCTAATCCACGTTTTAAGGCCGTTCAGGGTCGTAAGAAAAAACGTTGATTTAAAATTCGACGAATTAACGATATTTGTCTGATTAATAATCAGACCGGATTAATGTTGGTGTATTTATTACACCAGCATTAATTTTCCTGGGGATGTATCTTCCTGTTCATTTAAGGTCAACTGCCTGACGTTTCTCTCCGAATATTCCATTATATTAATGTTGACTTGTTGACCAGCTTCGCCCTGTATGCTGGCATCAACTCTATTTTAGACTGAACACGTCACTCAGTTTCCTCCCTTTGCGACGCAGCCTGCATTTACACTCAAACTGTTAAGATGATAAATGTGGTAAATCTGTTGGTACTGACATAAAAACGTTTACGCCACAGGAACGGCCAGATCCATCGGTAACCCCATCGCCGACGTTCGAGTGCCAGTTAGAGTAACGCGCACAGATGACTGAATGCAGTGCCCTGGCAAAGAGGCCATCGTTCCTGTGACAACTGGCAGTCTTCGTTTAACTTCACTTAATTTGGCTCTTAGGGGGCTTACCGGACATGATGACGCACTTACACCTGTTTAATTTTTCATCACTTATTGGAGTGAACACCCATAACCATTTTGTGCGGCATGTTAACCCATTAAAACACCTTACTGATTGGCAAATCATCTTTAATTATGACTCATGATAGTTTTATATTCTATTTCTTATCATTTAAACTTGTTTTTTTACTAGTCCATTACACAACACATTAAGACTATTCCTAACACCTCAGGGCAAAGTTCCTGGCTAATATAAAATGCAAGTAAGAATTGAACGTTATATTGCCAATAACCTTATGAAACTGAATGTCTTTTTCTTCTTATCAAAAAAGCAATATTTTCATTTTTTGTAAATATTGACTTAACCATGGAATTCATTTTCTGTTCACATATTGACACTCATCAGGAAAAAAACATAAATTTAAACCTAATCGAAATAATTAAAACTTAATCTCGTTTAACCTATATTGATATGTGCTACGTATCTTATTTACTTCCGATTTACTAAAGAAACTGAATGTACCTGTAAAAATTACAGGTTTGGAAAGTAGTGACATGGCAAAATGATTACAGCAGGGACTATGAGGTTAAAAACCATATGGAATGTCAAAACCGTTCTGATAAATACATCTGGTCTCCCCATGACGCCTACTTCTATAAAGGACTATCTGAACTGATTGTGGATATCGACAGATTAATTTATCTATCGCTGGAGAAAATCAGAAAAGATTTCGTGTTTATCAATCTCAATACGGATTCTTTAACTGAGTTTATAAACCGTGATAATGAGTGGTTATCCGCGGTAAAGGGGAAACAGGTCGTATTGATTGCGGCCAGAAAGTCAGAAGCCTTAGCAAATTATTGGTATTACAACAGCAATATTAGGGGCGTGGTATACGCTGGACTGAGTCGTGATATTAGAAAAGAACTGGCCTATGTGATTAATGGCAGGTTCCTGAGAAAAGATATTAAGAAAGATAAAATCACTGACCGGGAAATGGAAATTATCCGCATGACGGCTCAGGGAATGCTGCCTAAATCGATTGCCAGAATTGAAAATTGTAGTGTAAAGACAGTGTATACCCATCGGCGTAATGCAGAGGCCAAGCTGTACTCAAAATTATATAAGTTGGTTCAGTAAACTCCAGGCAAGTTAGTTTTAAAAAATGACTCACCGGGACTTCATGTCCTCAATTCAACTCGGGAAGAAAAGCAATGAAAAAAAAGGTTCTGGCAATAGCTCTGGTAACGGTGTTTACCGGTACAGGTGTGGCGCAGGCTGCTGACGTAACAGCTCAGGCTGTAGCGACCTGGTCAGCAACAGCCAAAAAAGACACACCAGTAAGCTGGTTGTGACGCCACTCGGTAGCCTGGCGTTCCAGTATGCCGAAGGCATTAAAGGTTTTAACTCACAGAAAGGTCTATTTGACGTGGCTATCGAGGGTGACTCAACGGCTACCGCCTTTAAACTGACCTCACGTCTTATCACCAACACCTTAACCCAGTTGGATACCTCAGGTTCCACACTGAATGTGGGCGTGGATTATAACGGCGCGGCAGTCGAAAAAACTGGCGATACCGTGATGATCGATACCGCCAATGGCGTACTGGGCGGCAACCTTAGCCCGCTGGCTAACGGTTACAATGCCAGCAATCGTACCACCGCACAGGATGGTTTCACTTTCTCCATCATCAGCGGCACCACCAATGGTACCACCGCAGTAACCGATTACAGCACTCTACCGGAAGGCATCTGGAGCGGCGACGTTAGCGTACAGTTCGACGCGACCTGGACCAGTTAATCTCTCTGATGTACCAGCAGGGGTAGCCCCCCTGCTTTATTCCTGGACGGAATTGTTATGAAAAAGCACCTTCTGCCTCTCGCTTTGCTGTTATCCGGAATATCTCCGGCCCAGGCGCTGGATGTCGGCGATATATCATCGTTTATGAACAGTGACAGCAGCACGCTGAGCAAAACGATCAAAAACAGTACCGACAGTGGTCGCCTCATCAATATCCGTCTCGAACGGCTCTCTTCACCGCTTGACGACGGGCAGGTTATCGCAATGGACAAGCCGGATGAGTTGCTACTCACTCCCGCTAGCTTGCTGCTACCCGCCCAAGCCAGCGAAGTGATCCGCTTCTTCTATAAGGGACCCGCAGATGAAAAAGAGCGCTACTACCGCATTGTCTGGTTTGATCAGGCCCTCAGTGATGCGCAGCGCGATAATGCCAACCGCAGCGCTGTGGCCACTGCTTCCGCCCGCATCGGCACCATTCTGGTCGTCGCACCCCGCCAGGCAAACTACCACTTTCAGTACGCCAACGGCTCCCTGACAAATACAGGAAATGCGACGCTGCGGATCCTCGCCTACGGCCCCTGCCTGAAAGCCGCCAATGGTAAAGAGTGTAAAGAGAATTACTACCTGATGCCGGGCAAGTCGCGTCGTTTTACCCGCGTGGACACGGCGGATAACAAAGGACGGGTTGCACTTTGGCAGGGTGATAAGTTCATTCCCGTGAAATAGATAGCTGTGCAGATGGATAACGACAATGCCTTTACGACGGTTCTCCCCAGGACTGAAAGCCCAGTTTGCCTTCGGCATGGTCTTTTTGTTCGTTCAGCCCGATGCCAGCGCTGCTGACATAAGTGCGCAGCAAATAGGTGGGGTGATTATTCCGCAGGCCTTCAGTCAGGCGCTCCAGGACGGCATGAGCGTCCCGCTTTATATTCATCTCGCCGGTAGCCAGGGTCGCCAGGACGATCAGCGAATCGGCAGCGCTTTTATCTGGTTGGATGATGGACAGCTACGCATCCGGAAAATACAGCTGGAAGAGAGTGAAGATAACGCCAGTGTCAGCGAACAAACTCGACAGCAGCTGATGACTCTGGCCAACGCCCCGTTCAATGAGGCCCTTACCATCCCCCTGACTGACAACGCGCAGCTGGATCTCAGCTTGCGCCAACTGCTGCTGCAGCTGGTGGTCAAGCGCGAAGCGCTGGGCACTGTACTACGCTCACGTAGCGAAGACATCGGGCAGTCCAGTGTTAACACCCTCAGCAGTAATCTGAGCTATAACTTCGGCATCTATAACAACCAGTTGCGTAACGGCGGGAGCAACACATCCAGCTATCTGTCGCTGAATAACGTTACTGCACTGCGCGAACATCATGTGGTGCTCGACGGCTCGCTGTACGGGATCGGTAGCGGTCAACAGGACAGTGAATTATATAAAGCGATGTATGAACGCGATTTTGCCGGTCACCGATTTGCCGGTGGAATGCTCGACACCTGGAACTTGCAGTCCTTAGGGCCGATGACCGCCATTTCAGCAGGGAAGATTTACGGCCTTTCCTGGGGAAACCAGGCCAGCTCCACCATCTTCGACAGCAGCCAGTCAGCCACGCCAGTGATCGCCTTTTTACCGGCGGCGGGCGAAGTACATCTCACCCGTGATGGGCGGTTACTAAGCGTTCAGAACTTCACCATGGGCAATCATGAAGTGGATACCCGGGGTCTACCGTACGGTATTTACGATGTGGAAGTTGAGGTCATCGTTAACGGTCGCGTGATTAGCAAACGCACTCAACGGGTCAATAAGCTGTTTAGCCGGGGGCGCGGCGTCGGTGCACCACTGGCGTGGCAGATATGGGGCGGTAGCTTTCATATGGATCGCTGGTCGGAAAACGGGAAAAAGACGCGACCAGCTAAAGAGAGTTGGCTGGCAGGTGCCTCGACCTCCGGCTCACTGAGTACGCTTAGCTGGGCGGCAACGGGATATGGATACGATAATCAGGCGGTGGGTGAAACCCGTCTGACGCTGCCGCTTGGGGGGGCGATCAACGTTAACCTGCAAAACATGCTGGCCAGTGACAGCTCATGGAGCAACATCGCCAGCATCAGCGCCACTCTACCTGGAGGATTCAGTTCGCTGTGGGTTAACCAGGAAAAAACCCGCATTGGCAATCAATTGCGACGTAGCGATGCCGACAACCGTGCAATCGGCGGCACACTCAACCTGAACTCACTGTGGTCGAAGCTGGGCACATTCAGCATCAGCTACAATGATGACCGCCGTTACAACAGCCATTATTACACGGCAGATTACTATCAAAGTGTCTACAGCGGTACCTTTGGTTCGCTTGGCCTGCGGGCCGGTATTCAGCGCTATAACAACGGCGACAGCAGCGCCAATACAGGGAAATATATCGCTCTCGATCTCTCGCTACCACTGGGCAACTGGTTTAGCGCAGGGATGCCCCATCAAAACGGCTACACCATGGCAAACCTGTCAGCACGCAAACAGTTTGATGAAGGAACCATTCGCACTGTTGGTGCCAATCTGTCACGAGCCATCTCCGGCGATACCGGTGATGACAAAACCCTCAGCGGTGGGGCGTATGCACAGTTCGACGCTCGTTACGCCAGCGGAACGCTGAACGTCAATAGCGCGGCGGACGGCTACGTCAATACCAACTTGACCGCCAATGGCAGCGTCGGCTGGCAGGGTAAAAACATTGCTGCCAGCGGGCGGACTGATGGCAACGCTGGGGTGATATTCAACACCGGGCTGGAGGACGACGGTCAGATCAGCGCCAAAATCAACGGGCGGATTTTCCCGCTTAACGGCAAGCGTAACTATCTCCCGCTCTCTCCCTATGGAAGATATGAGGTGGAGTTACAGAACAGCAAAAACTCACTCGACAGTTACGATATCGTCAGCGGTCGCAAAAGTCATCTGACTCTCTATCCAGGCAATGTCGCTGTCATTGAGCCAGAGGTGAAGCAGATGGTTACCGTCTCCGGTCGTATCCGTGCGGAAGACGGCACACTGCTGGCTAACGCACGGATTAACAACCATATCGGCCGAACCCGAACCAATGAAAACGGCGAGTTTGTCATGGACGTGGATAAGAAATACCCCACTATCGATTTTCGCTACAGTGGCAATAAAACCTGCGAAGTGGCACTGGAACTCAATCAGGCGCGCGGTGCAGTCTGGGTCGGTGATGTGGTCTGCAGCGGCCTCTCATCGTGGGCGGCGGTGACGCAGACAGGAGAAGAGAATGAGAGTTAACCTACTGATAGCGATGATAATCTTTGCGCTAATCTGGCCTGCAACCGCGCTCAGAGCAGCAGTGAGCAAAACAACCTGGGCGGATGCTCCGGCACGCGAGTTTGTGTTTGTCGAAAACAACTCAGACGACAACTTTTTCGTCACTCCTGGCGGGGCGCTGGATCCGCGCCTGACCGGTGCCAACCGCTGGACCGGTTTAAAATACAATGGTTCAGGAACCATCTATCAGCAAAGCCTCGGCTACATTGATAACGGTTACAACACCGGCCTTTATACCAACTGGAAGTTTGATATGTGGCTGGAAAATTCACCAGTTTCATCTCCTTTAACTGGCTTGCGCTGCATCAATTGGTACGCTGGGTGTAATATGACCACCAGTCTTATCCTGCCGCAAACCACCGACGCCAGTGGATTTTATGGCGCGACGGTGACCAGCGGCGGCACGAAGTGGATGCACGGCATGTTGTCAGACGCGTTTTACCAGTATCTGCAACAAATGCCCGTCGGCAGCAGCTTTACAATGACCATCAATGCCTGCCAGACCTCTGTGAACTATGACGCCAGCAGCGGCGCACGCTGTAAGGATCAGGCCTCCGGCAACTGGTATGTTCGCAACGTCACCCATACGAAAGCAGCAAATCTGCGGTTGATAAATACCCACTCGCTGGCGGAAGTATTTATCAACAGCGACGGAGTACCGACTCTGGGCGAAGGGAACGCCGACTGCCGGACGCAAACCATCGGCAGCCGTTCAGGATTAAGTTGTAAGATGGTTAACTATACCCTGCAAACAAACGGACTCAGCAACACCTCAATCCATATATTCCCGGCGATCGCCAACTCGTCGTTAGCCTCGGCCGTCGGGGCGTACGATATGCAGTTCAGTCTGAATGGCAGTTCATGGAAACCGGTGAGCAATACCGCCTATTACTACACCTTCAACGAGATGAAGAGCGCAGACTCGATCTATGTTTTCTTCTCGAGCAATTTCTTTAAGCAGATGGTGAACCTCGGGATCAGCGATATCAATACCAAAGATCTGTTCAACTTTCGCTTTCAGAACACCACATCACCGGAGTCTGGCTGGTATGAATTTTCTACCTCCAACACGCTGATTATCAAACCCCGTGATTTCAGCATCAGTATTATCTCCGATGAATATACTCAGACACCGTCGCGGGAGGGATATGTTGGCAGCGGCGAGTCGGCACTCGATTTCGGCTATATCGTAACCACCAGCGGTAAAACAGCTGCCGACGAAGTGCTGATCAAGGTGACCGGACCCGCGCAGGTGATTGGCGGGCGCTCCTATTGTGTCTTCAGCTCCGATGACGGTAAGGCGAAAGTACCGTTCCCGGCGACACTTTCCTTTATTACCCGCAACGGAGCTACAAAAACCTACGATGCCGGGTGCGATGATAGCTGGCGGGATATGACCGATGCGCTGTGGCTGACCACACCGTGGACTGATATCTCTGGCGAAGTGGGGCAGATGGATAAGACCACAGTCAAATTTTCGATTCCAATGGATAACGCCATTTCGCTGCGTACGGTAGATGATAACGGCTGGTTTGGCGAAGTCAGCGCTTCAGGAGAAATTCATGTTCAGGCGACGTGGCGTAACATTAACTAAGGCCCTGCTGACAGCGGTCTGTATGCTGTCGGCACCTTTGACACAGGCGATTTCGGTCGGCAATCTGACATTTTCGCTGCCGTCCGAGACTGACTTTGTCAGCAAACGTGTAGTGAATAACAACAAAAGCGCACGGATATACCGTATTGCCATCAGTGCTATTGATAGCCCGGGCAGCAGTGAATTGCGCACCCGACCGGTGGATGGTGAACTGCTTTTCGCCCCCCGCCAGCTGGCGTTGCAGGCTGGTGAGAGCGAGTATTTTAAATTTTACTATCATGGTCCACGGGATAACCGCGAGCGCTACTACCGGGTCTCATTTCGCGAGGTCCCCACTCGTAACCAGACAAGACGTAGCCCAACCGGCGGCGAGGTCAGCACGGAGCCGGTGGTGGTGATGGATACTGGATTTGCCCCTATATTTCCAGACACCTGTTATCACTTAACCCATTACTGGCTTGCTGCCGTAGATATTCCCGTGGCGAGCGATAACCCAGTGCACTATGCGGATGCCATTCGTTATAATGCTCGAACGCCTCTGCAAGGTTCTTTGCTGCCGTTAACCCGTCTGGTTTGGGCATGACACTGATGTAGTCACGCTTTATCGTTTTCACGAAGCTCTCTGCTATGCCGTTACTCTCCGGACTCCGCACCGCCGTGCTCTTCGGTTCAAGCCCCAACATCCGGGCAAACTGCCGTGTTTCATTAGCCCGGTAGC
>OGUN01000072.1_pt1 | contig 88610 bp, 130 predicted proteins | sample 1553621 | NCBI WGS metagenome assembly OGUN01 (sample SAMEA2580300, study PRJEB22360) | human gut metagenome | biome: human gut; feature: human-associated habitat; material: faeces | place: Denmark | collected 2008/2010
TCCGCAGCCCCATATAGATAATTGGAAAAAGGGCGTTTATGCAAAAGTTGATTTTCATCATGGTATTGGAGGAAATTTTTACTCGATTAAAAATCAACAGTTATTTTATTTTCGCAGTTTATTAGAATTGTATTATATGCTTTCTTTAGAAGAAAACAGAAAAATTATAAATTATATATATGAACCATTCCACATCGATTGTGATAATGGGCATATATATACTCCAGATGTATTAATTAATAATCACCTTGTAATTGAACTAAAATCAAAACGTTACTTAGAAAAATTAGGTGATGATGTAAAACAAAATTTTGAATATAAAAAATTACAAGGACAAAAATATTGTTCTCAACATAAGATGGAATATAAAGTTATTTTTGATGAAGATATAGGATTTGATAGCGCTCGTTTCAAGCGCCATCTTCATAATAATCCTGAAATAATAATTAAATATCAAATTAATTTTAATAGTCCTGAACGTATGGTTATAAAGTAACAGCTTGGGTGAAAGTATGGCTGCGCGCTTCCAGCAAGCAGATGAAATTCTATATCCTGAATCTGTTGTAAAAGATTTACCTCTCTATGGCAATCAATGGATTCCTCTTGGTATTAAAACGACGCTTCAAGAAAGAGTAAAGATTGCAAGTGCTTTTAGTGAATATTGCTCTGGTGGGGACATTCTTCACATCAATGTAGACGCTCCTTTTGATTCATTTGATAAAGCTTGGAATATGCTAAAGTACGTTGCCCAAAAAGGTGTAAAATATTTTGCCTTTACTGGAAAGATTAACGCTTGTAAGAATAATCACGGTTTTTACGGTGAAGTTTGCCCAGAATGTGGTGAACCAGTAGATACAACTTACAGTAGAATTGTTGGTTTCTATGTTCCAATCAGAACTTATTCCAAGCCGAGACTTGAAGAGTGGAAAATGAGAGATTGGATGAGTCTATCTGAAAAAGGAGTAAACGCTTAAATGAATTCAAAAATTAGTCAACTAACTGTTTCACGTGAGCGGGTCTTAAAAATTGCTGAATATGTGCGCGCGAGTGAACCAGAAACACAAATCAGCTTTGAATATATTGTTGGCTCTTTATTTCCCTTGGCTTTTAAAAGAATGGAAGAAGCTTTAGTAGAAGAACATACCAAAGGTTATCTTCAATATCAACAAGATAGAAAGGAGAAAAAGAAAAGAAAATGCAAGTAAAAGGAATTCTTGATGAAGACTTTGTAAATTTTCGTCTACCTTCAATGTATATTGCTTTTCCAAAATGTGACTTTAAATGCGACAAAGAATGCAGGCAAAAAGTTTGTCAAAATAGCGCATTAACAAGTTCTCCAAATATTGATATTCCAATGGAAAAAATTATTGCTCGTTATAAGAACAATGAAATTTCTAAAGCAATAGTCTGCGCGGGACTTGAACCTTTTGATACCTTTGAAGTTTTAAAGAAATTTTGTTATGAAGTAAGACGAGCCTATATAAAAGACCCTATTGTGATTTATACGGGATATGAAAAAGAAGAAATCATTGATAAAGTAAACGAATTAGTTTTGGTTGCAAGTCCAAACTTAATTATTAAATATGGACGTTTTATTCCAAATCAAAAAGGATATGATAACTTACTTCTTGGTGTAAAATTGGCTAGTCCAAATCAATGGGCAGAGAGGTATGAATGATTAGAAAAATTGAAACACCACAAGCGCACGAAATCGAAAAGGCTCTAAAGGAAAACCAAGGTTATTGCCCGTGTCGCATTTATCGAAATCCAGATACCAAATGTATGTGTAAAGAGTTTCGAGAACAAGAAAAGGGAATTTGCCATTGCGGACTTTTTATGAAAGAATAATTTGTTTTCTTTCTAATTATATGATATAATATTATTAGAAAGAAAGGATGAGTAGATGACACACAAAGAAGAAAGAATGTTCAATATTGCAAAAGAAATTAGTTTATTATCTAATTTACATCGCGCGAGAGTCGGTGCAGTAGTTGTTACAGGAAATAGAATTTTATCAACTGCTTGCAACAGTCAAAAAACTCGTCCTCTTCAGGAACGATATAATACATATCGAAATTTTGATGATAATGTTGTTCCGATTCCTAAAGAACATGCAGAAATAGCTGCCTTGTCTCCGCTGATCGGAAAAGAAATAGAGTGGAACAAGGTGTCTATTTTTACATATAGAGAATTAAAGAATGGCAAGCGCGCGTGTAGTCGTCCATGTCCCGCGTGTAGTCGATTAATTCGAGATTTAGGAATTAAAAATGTTTATTATGTAGATGAAAATGGAAATTTTGTAAAAGAAAGATATATTTGAAAATTGAGAATTGCTACGTATCACAAATCATCAGCAACTAAGGAGAATAATAATGATTAAAATTAGAACATTTTTTCACAACGAAAAAGGTAAGATAGAATTTACAAAAGAAGAGCTTCAAAAATTGCTAAATGAAGTTTATAATGAAGGTAAGGCAGATAATTATTCTATTTATTATGGCTCTAACACCATACCCGTAGTAAGTTGTACTACTTCAACTACTGCAAATAAAGTATCAACTTCAATCGATAAAAATAATCTAGTTATCAAAGAGTGTTGATGTAAAAGACTAAGGAGTATATATGAGACTTTATAAAGAAACAATCGAACAAATTTGTAGAACAGAAGAAGAAGCAAAAAATCTAATTGAAGAATATCGTACTCAGGCTCGTCAGAAAGGTTATACGATTGGCTCAGCAGGTTATACCTATAAGACAAAAAAAGCCAAAGGCGAGATTGTGGGTGAACTCTGGGTGACTAAAATTGTCCAAATTTTTGGTGAGCTATGGGAGGACTTTGAACTTGAAGGCTAAAATCAAAGAAGAAAATAATTTTTCTAAAGAAGACATTCAAAGACTAAAAGAGAGTTTAAAACTATTTTCTGATGTAAGTGACGATAGTATGCAATTACTTTCAGCTTTGATTGAAACACCAGATGATACTTTTGAAGTACTCGCGCCAGGTCTTCTTGATTCCTATTTGCGTTCTCTCAATACAACTAATTACCGAATGGTAATGGCTCAAACACTTAATTCTACTGGAATCAAAGCTGACGACTTTGTTGGTGAAATGCAAAAAGCAATCATGCAAATTGATACTTTAGAGTCTATTACAACCCCAAAAAAGACTTTTCTAAAGAAGGTGCTACTTGGCCTAATAAATGTTGTCGAGGAAACAGAAGGTATTTCTAAAAGAGTTATCCAAATTCCTTTTGAAAAGTGTCATCCAGACGCAAAAATGCCAAAGTACGCTCATGTTGGCGATAGTGGTATGGATGTTTTTGCACTTGATGATTATACAATTATGCCCGGTGAGACAAAACTAATTCCAACTGGTATCAAAATGCAAATTCCAGCAGGTTATGAGATTCAAGTTCGCGCAAAAAGTGGTCGCGCGCTCAAGACAAAGCTTAGAATTGGTAACGCAATCGGAACCATAGATAGTTCCTTTAGAGGAGAAATTGCCGTTATCATAGAGAATATTGAGCCACCAATTAAAGACATTACTTATGATTTTGATGGCGAAGGTCACCTGGTTATTACTTCTATACTTCATGGCTCTCCTTACTACATTCAGAAAGGAGAAAAATTTGCACAGCTAGTTCTAATGGAAGTTCCAAAGACAAGTCTAGTTCAGGTTGAGAAAGTTGATGAAACCGACCGGAATGAAGGAGCATTTGGAAGCACTGGATTGAAGTAAATGGCAAGAATACAAATCGATGATATTAGAAAGGAATTAGAAAAAGACGGATGGAAATTAATCTCAACTGAATATCATAACTTAGATGAAAACTTAGAATTTCTTTGTGATGAAAATCATCATGTCTTCGCGCCATGGAAGAAAATACGTACTCGGCGCGAATGTCCCGTTTGTAAGGCAAATCCTTATAAAGAAATGAAGATTGACCATATCCCAAAGAAAAAAGGAACTTTTAGAGTTTTGGCTCTTGACCAAGCAACAAAAATTTCTGGTTTTAGTCTTCTCGACAATAAGAAATTAGTAAAATATGGTATTTATGCTGCTCCAGAAATAAATGATGAAATTGAGCGTGACCATCAAATAAAACAATGGTTAATTTCAATGATTAATAATTGGGAAGTTGATTATGTTGCATTAGAAGGTATTCAATATCAAGAGAAGTTTGGTGTCACTACTTTTGAGACTCTCGCGCGACTTCAAGGAATTTTAATGGAAACTTTATTTACACTTGATATTCCATACATGGTTTGCCCTACTAACACTTGGCGTCATCATTGTGGTGTAAAGGGAAGAACGAGGTCTGATCGCAAACAATCAATGAAAAATCTTGTAAAAGAATGGTTTGATATTTCTGTTACAGACGACTGCGCGGATGCCATAGGAATTGGAAAGTACGCATCGGAAACTGTCACTCCAAATATTGAAACATTTAATTGGGAATAGAAAAAGAGGTGCTATTGCACCTCTCTTCCTTTAATATTTATTTATTTTTCTTTCGATTTTATCGTGCCATTCTTGTAGAGTTTCTTGACATTCTTTCCACATACATTTGTCAACGGTGTCAGAATCCATAGATTTTTGTTTTTCTGCTTCGTTTTCAAAAAGATGGTGGAATTCAGTAAAATGTTGAAGTCGATATTGTGCATATTTAGCTATTTCATCGGCCAAATTTTTATCTGCTTCTTGTTCTTCTCTTATGCAATAGGCATAATCAATCATCATCTCTGCATCTTTTAAATCATCATACATGCCTTTATATAGAGCTTTATACTTTTTCATATATATTACACCTCTCAGGCGAGTTTAGTTATTACTACATTTACATTAGAGAACGTGGCAGCGTCTCCTGTATTAGTAAAAACTAGGCTCGCTTTATTGTTTATAGCGGGACAAGAGGGTAATACTTTAATCAATCGAGTAAAATTAACTGTACGTATATCTGTAGTCGATGCTGACGTTTGAGTAGCAGTCGCGCCAGGTACAATAGAACCATTATTGTAAAGGGTTACTGTAACTGAGCCAGAAGCAACACCAGATACAGCACCAGTTCCATTAAAATTTACTTGATAAAAACCAGGTTTGTTTAATACAAAGGTTGTAGAACCAGCATCATGTGTAACAGTACATCCTGTTAAAACATCATTAATTAAAAAGGGAATTGCTTGATTTGCCGCTAAAGATTGAGATGTATTTGTATAACTATTTACCATTTTATTACCTCCGATACGAGTTTGTACTCTCGGTAATTTTTTAACTATTGCAAGCACATCCATAAGGATTATATGCTGTGTTTGTTGATTGATAAGGACTACAAGTAATATATGCTGGTTGAGGGAAAGGACGTAGTGTACTAATTAATGTCGCGTTTTGAGTATGCTGAGAAAGTTGGAAATTAGCAGTTTGTAGTTCACGATCACGATCAGCTAATTTGTCGCGTAAGTCTTGCATTGTATTTGCATTAATAAGTGCGCGAGTTGCTTCGCCTTCGGCATGGATGGCTGTTGTAATTTCGCAAGTGTTCTTATAGGCATCAGAGCGAACGGAGTCAATATTACGGTTCGTTTCACAGCAGCATTGCTGTTGAGCATATCTGTTTTCAGCTAAAGCAGATTGTGTAGCGTAGAAACCATCTTTTACAGCAGACTGATTACCATAAAAACCATCTTTTAGACTATTATTTACGGCATAAAATCCATCACAAATACCATTAGTAATACCGCGGAGTTGACTATTAATATCTTGATTATTAAAGCCCTCGAACAAGTCAGAACGTGTTAAAGCACCTTGCATTGTGGCATCATTGTTACGATTAAAACCGTTTGCTCCAAACATCCACATCCATACAAGATAAATAAAAGGATTGTTCATCCAATCATTTCTATCGTCATTGTCTCTTGTCAAAGCTAGAATATCGCCTGCGGATAAACCTTCGTTCATCATTTTACAGACCTCCTTAAAATTAAAATATATTTAAAGATAGCTAAGCTATCTCATTTTTAGTATAAAGTTAAGACCTTGTTCAATTTGTTCCTCGGGTATCCCTTTCGCGCGAGCCTGATTTACAAGTTGAGCGAGGTTTTCTTTTGTTAATCCAGAAATTCCTTGTCTAAACTTTTCTGGATCAAGTGGAATATTATTGTTAATTTGTTGTCTGGGTTGTCCCATATTTTGTAGCATTGCTTGTAAAGGATTAAAGTTCATTATTTAGCTTACCTCCATTTCCTATCATTTTCTTCAAATTTTCTACTTCTTTTTCAAGGGCTTGGATTCTATCATTAGATGTACTTTCTGTTTTTGTTTCACAAGGTGTTAAATTATAAGCCAATAAGGTCGGCGCTCCATTTTGCATTGATTTGATATACATTAAACTTTCGTTCGGGCAAATTGCAACTGATATACCGCCGCCTACTGGGATATTAGCAATTTCCATTGAATTATTTATTATATATACGTTGCCTTGTGGTTGTGGAAAAAATTGTGTCCCTTGATAAGCGCTTGAACTATAAGGATAAGCCATTTTATTCACCTCTTTCTTTTCTTTCCAACTATAAGTAGAGATATTTTTATATAATAAAAAGAAAAAGACTGACTTTAGATAAGTTCTATGAACAAATCCAAAGTCAGTCCTTTAATTTATTTATTTTTCACAAATGAAATTCATTAATGAATGTAAATCATTTATTGATAACTTTAATGGTTCCAGTTCGTCTAAAGTAAAACTGTAATCGGGAAGTTCTACTTCTATTTCTACAAGTTCATGCAAAGCTTTTTTACATTCGTTTATTTTGGAAGGCTCAACCAAAATATCTGTTTTATCATCAGTTAAAATGAGATTTCCTTTTTCATCTCGTTGAGCATATTTTTCTGCGATTTTTTGTTGTTGTTCTTGAATAAATGTCTGTTCTTGCGCAGCTCTCTCGTAGATTTTATTCATCTTATAAGCTGTCTTAATAGATGGCGCGCGGTCTTTAATTTGATCATATAAATTATAAAATAAAACCAAGTCTTTAATAGTAAGTTTCATTTTTTTCACCTCTTTTTTATATTATAACAAAAAATAATTGAAAAATCAAAATTACCAAGTGCCGCCATCTAAAACAAAATTATCTATATCACCAGTTCTAATATCAATTTTTGAAATTCGATCATTAGTTACAAAATATAAAACATGACGATCTGATGTTTGGCCGACGGCTAAAACAGTATCAGTTCCATTGTTTGGAAGCTCTTCAAAATCGTGATAATTAATTCCAAGATGATTGCTTCTTGGAGAAATAGTCGGAGTTATATTATATACGACAACACTTTTTGAATAAGATTTTTTTACATTTGTAATTACTAAACCATTCTTAAAAACAAATGTTACTTGAGTACAAAGGTAAAGGCGCCAATATTCAAAAGAATTAGTCATTTTGTTTGCCGGAGTAAAAGAATGACTTTTTGATTGTTCATCTGTAGAAGGAACTTGATTCCAGTCTGTTTTATTGTCTGTATAATATAATTTATCTTCATCAGACTTTCCAGGATAATTTACATCACTATTTCTTTGTAAAATAAACCAACTACCAGAATCGTTAATATTTTCTTTTTCTACTCCTATGTCGGGACAATTATAAGATAAGCTACAAATGCTTGTATTGTCTTTGGAGCTATAAGATGCTGTTAAAAAATCAATAGGAACTGATACATGTCTTAGGCGCTTCAGCGCAATTACATCGTTTGTACTTTTCTTTTTGTAATTTTCAATAGTAGATTGACCAGTAGGAGACGTTAAAATAATTCTAAAATAACAGCTATTATTATCAGCTATCTCACCAATCATTCTTGTTATTTCAGATGAAGATGCCCAATCTATCCTTACTGGATTACCTCGGCTATAACTATTTGAGTAATTAATAGATCCAACCTTATAATCAACCCAAGAATCTGGGTCTCCTCTCGAAATTTGAATTCTATAAGAAAGATTTGTACCATTGTAAATAGAGATTTCTGGTCTAAACCTTAATTCTAAATTTTCAATTAAAGAATCTGTATCTGGCGCGATTTCACAAAAAGTATTTGATGAATCTAGATAGCCCAAACTCGATTCAGTAAATGAAGCAGTTATTGGCTCTATAAAATTTATTTTTGCTTTATAAGAGGACTCAAATATTATACTGCGTCCAAATAAGTTCGTAATAGTTACTCTAAGTGGTAATTCATAATTGGCATCTTTATCTGTAAAATATGACCAATATTTATTCCAAAAAGCATCGTCTAATGTTTCTAGTCTTGTTAAATAATCAGCAGAAACATTGGCTTCTCCATTGCTAATTGTTAATTTCTGCTCATTCAGAATTAAACTTGTTTCCCAATAATTATTAGCTAAACAGTAATTTGTTTTTATTTGTTCAGCATCACTAAGAGCTGTACTGTTTGATATACTTACATTCCACTCAACAGAAGATTCGCTAAATGGTTTTACAGCGCAGTTTGATTGGCTAATTCCAATTAAGAGAGGACATTGTTTTAAACTTTTTATAAAGCCACAAGCGGTTTCCAATCCCCCTCCACCTAAAGTTATATTTAATCTATAATCCTGCCCCGGGGTTAGTGATTGACTTGTTCTAAAATCAAAATACATCATTGTCCCATCAGAAGAAATTCCTTTTCCTAAAAAAGTTGCATTTAATTTAGAAGACGTATTGCTTGATGGATAATAAAGACAAAATTGAGAACCATTATAAAGTCCAGAATCATAAGAAAATCTAAATCGAACATCTTTCCAAAAATAATTATCAAGACCAATCGAAGTGTTTGAACAGTTATTTATTATTCCCTTGTCAGAAGGCGCGGGAGCAATGGTTAAGAATTTGCTATCATTTGTAGTTTTTAAGTATCCTAATGTTGTAGTATCTAACCCATCATTAAAAGAAATTCCAAGCCAATAATCAAAACCAAGTCCCATAAAACTAAAAAGGTTTAGATTATTAATACTAAAAGTGCCATTTGTTAATCTTGTTGAATAAATTGCTCCAGAGTTAATATTAAAATCATTTTCTCCACTTGGTGCAGCATTTGAATTAAAAGCTCTTCTTTTCAAGTAAATATTTAAAGTGCCAGTTGTTTTATTTGATAAGGTTCCGCTTATATTTAAATACCAGGCATTTACCAAATTAGATCGAGAACCTGGATAAGCTGAATTTCCAGAAACAGAAATCGGACTAGGACAAGTAATATAAACTGAACTAAAATTTGGCAAAGGATTTTGAGTTATTTTTGCGCTTGAGTATGAAGAACTATATTCAAGGCCATCCCAAGTCCAAAAATAATAAGTTGTATTAAAATCAAAAGAAGACGATGAAGAATATTGAGTAATATTTCCCTTATTTGTTGATTTAGAATACCATAAAGTAGAGGTTTGACCAGAGCCATTTGCATTTCCTGCATATGCTTCAATATGATGGTCAGAAGAATAATGTAAAACAGTTTTATTATATGAAGAAGGGGCATTAGGTAAATAGTTAACGCTTAAAGTTGTTCCAGATATTGTTAATCCAGAAGAATAATTTGACTGCGTGCCAACCGATTGAACTCCAACTCTAACTTTATAACCACGACTTAAATTGCTTGCAGTAAATTCATAATACCTATTATTAAATTCAGTGCTTCCAGAAGAAATTCTTTTATAATAAGTATAACTTGAATAGCTTGGATTCGCGCCGTCTGCGGTGACTCTAACATAAATGTCATAAGCCGCAACTGGATTATTTGTACCTGCCGAGCCTGCATTCCAACCAACCTTTATTTTTCCACTTGGCTTCAAATAATAAGAAGTAGACCCATCATGATTATTATCTCCTAAAAGATAAACTTGGCTAGGAGCACCGACTGCTGTATAGTTCCAAGCAGGAGTTGATACTGTAAATTTAAAAGTTCCTGAACCATTATACTTAACGCCAGCAACTCTTTCAACACCTCTTAAATAAAAAGAACAATTTAAAGTTTGATTAGGATTTACTTTTCCAACATTAATATCAAAAGTTATGGTTGTATAATAAGTATAACCATAATTCGCTCCCCAGTTAGTATCATATTTTACATAAACATCTTTAGAAGTGCTTCCAACTTTTGTTGTTAATAATAAATCATAGTCTCTTAATAGATAGGAAGTTAAACTTTCTAACTGGCAATAAAACTTAAAAGAATAAATTAGTTCATTACTTTCATTTCTCTTTGTATTTGTTAAATACATTTTATTATATAGTGCTGGTGAGCTATCGACAACCCACCAGTCACCATTATGCAATTTTATTTCTGACATGCCTTTTCACTCCTTTTGTTAAGCGTTGATATATATATCATATCCACCCTTAACTTTCTTATACTCCATATACTCACCTGACAAATCTCCTAAATACATATTATTTGTTAAATTTGTATCTTCAAAGAAAGAGACTCGTCTATTGTTCATTTGTCCTACTAAAATATTTTGAATTTTAAAATCAAATGAATATTCATTGCTTACCTTTTTATTAAATTCAAACTTTAATGGCAAATCCTCTATATCGTTTTCTTCATAATAAACAATATCATTATCTCTTATTTTCAATTTAGAAGTTTTGAATAAATCACCCTCAAAAATTCTTCCAAAGAAATCTGTTACGCCATTGTTTATTTTTACGAAATATTTTTTATCTTTTCCTTGTGTCAAACCGGTACTATTAATTCTGAAATGCTCATTGCCCAAATCAATAGAGCCATCTTTTCGGCGCATAAATGAATCTCTAAAAACAATGCCTTTACTTGTATCATAAATGCTCAGCTCTTCAGAATTATCAGTTATTGTCCCATCTTCATTTTCTTTATGAGCGCCGCCGTGTAATCTTAAACCATAAATATCAACGCCTTCAATAGTAGCATTAGAAATAACAGAACCTTCAAATATACCTCGAGAAGCATAAAGAGAACCATTTTCTGTAACTCTAAAAGGAGCACTACTAATTGTATTTACCGAACTCGCGCCCGCCCAGAAAGTAATTCTTTCTCCTGGTCTTTCGCTATCAATTTGTTCTTCATTTCTAAGCGTACTAATGCCAGCAAAAGTATTTTCTCTAATTTTTGTGGTTAAACTACCTTTTAAGAAAACATTCTCTGCATAAAGGCCGTATCCACTTACTGGGAAATCCATCTGTGTGTTTAAAGCAGAAAGGCTTCCTAAATTGCCCAAGAAAAGATTAGGAAGTTTGTTATAATTTAAAGAATAATTTTCTTCCAAATCTGGCGCTATAAAAGTAAAGCCGCTTCTATATAGGTTTTGATCCTGTCCGGCGTCATTGGTGTAAGAATTAGAGTTTATACCAATCAAAAGCTCATCTTTTAAAATGTAACTTTTAGATGTATCAAGGATTCTGTCAGAACTATTACTTGTAGTTTTCTCTTCAAGAGATGCCAACTTTGTAATCGAAGTTATTTTTTTCTTTTCAAAATTGCTTAAAACTCCAGTAACTTTGATTTGTACAATACTACTATTTTCTTCAATGGATTCAATTAAGCCATTCGTAGGGGAAATACCATACCCATTTAACATGACTATATCATTTTCTTTAAAAAGAGCAATATCTTCAACTTTTAATTTAAAAACGATTTCAGAAGTTTCATCAATAGTAGAGATTTCATCTTCAACATATTCAACTTTAGAGGTCGGCTTAAAAATCATAATACCACCAACCGTTTGAGTGGTTTGATTTTTGAAAACAACGTTCTCAATAGTACCACCATGAGCTACAACATTTTCAAAGTTAGCTACAGTTGGCGTAATATTCCAATTTAAGCCACTTATTGTAGATTTTGTACCATCTAGAATAATATTGCCAAGCTTAAAAATGCCGTCGTTGGTAAGCTCGATAGAATTTTTGTCTATTTCTGGATTGTAAATTTTTAAGAAAGTTCCGCCATTAACATCTGGATTACAAATATAAGAATTATTTAATTTAATATAGTTTTTAATAGTCGCGCCAGTTCCTAATTCAATGGTATCGGCAATTATTTTTCCTTCTTCACCTAATAAACGAATTGCGGCATCTGATGGATTATAAATGATATTACCTGTTGAATCTTCTGTTGGGTTATTTGTAGAATAGAGTTCTTTTTCGCCAATGATAAAGCCACCAATACGACCACTAGAAGCTTCAATCATACCGCTAAAGCTACTATCTTTTGCCGTAATCTTTCCAGTAAATTCACCATCAGTAGCGTAAACTGTGCCTTTTATATAAAGGCCTCCATTACCATCCGCGCGAAGTACAGTTTCGTCTCCATTCTTTATAAAGAAATTTCCATTCTTTACGGTTAAACCGTTTGAATCAAAGATAACCTGCTTATCTCTTAAAGTCTGAACAATAGAAGAAGAAAAGACGTTTAATTTTGCACTATCTACAGATTGTGCTATTCTGAAAATTATTGTCTTAACTGTTATAATAGATTTTCCCTTTAAGAAAGAAATTCTAACACCAAGAACAGACATATCAGTTAATGCCTGACTTGCCGCACGAACACTATTTGAATAAACATAATTTTCATCTGAATTTTTTTTGTCCTTCGCCACTTTGAGTAACTGTAAGTCCAAAGAAAATTCTTTTAACTGCTCATTATAAGTTAAAATTGCTGGAGCGCCATTATCTCCAATCAAATCAGAATAAATGTCTTCACTATTATCAAGTAAAAATTCAATAGAAATTTTATCCTTACTATCTAAAATTTCGTTCGCGGTTAAATCCTTTACAGAAAAATTTAAACTGTCATATGATAAGATAAAATCATCAATATTTTCTTCATTTTCGAAATACTTTAAAACTTCTTCTGTGTTTGTTAAAATATCATATCCAACAATTTCGATTTGTTCTCGACTTACACCAATCTCTCTACTAATATAGGTTTCCGCACCATCTATGACAGAAACTTTATAAGTCATAAAAGTATTAGTTCCTAAACTGGCAGAAGTCAGAACTAGAGTTTCATTTATCTCTCCTTCTAATTCCTTTCCATTTGCATACCACTTATACTGTACATTGGTTTTATCTCCTTCATAAACCGCTGTTAAAGTAATAGTTTCTGGGCTATTATTTAAGAAATAAGTGCCAGAAGCTACGATAGAAACCATAGCATTATTTAATAATTTAGAAATTTCTAAATTACCAATTTTTCCACCTGTTGCATAAATTAAGCCAGTGAAATTGCCATCTTTCGCAACCATTGAACCATCTTCATAAACAATAAAATTATTTGTTGCATTAATGACTTCTCTACCATGTTTCGTGTCAATCGTATCCAAAGTTCCAATTCCAACAGAACTGTTAGCTTTTGAAACCTCAATATTTAAACGATTCTTTAGCCACAAGTCACCATTAGAATCCGTTATCATTACGTCATTATTTTTAGCATCTTTTATTCTAATACCAAAGACATAAGGAGATTCTTCTGACCCTTCTCCATCAATTTTACCAATTCTAATGCGATCAACTATTCCATCATTAACATTTATATCTTTATCAGAAGAAATTTCAATGGTTCCAGCTCCATATTTATTTTTTAGGAAAAAGCCCTCCCATGTTAAACCAAAATTGGCGTGCTCCCATACTTCGGTAATGGTTTGAGGTTTAAACTCTTCCTCCGAATTATGATTCTGCAAACCATAAATACCGAATTGATCAAAACGAACAAATTGTTGAAGTTGAACACCTGCTTTTTCACCATCAATATAGATCTGTTTATAAGCATTTAAGCCATAAGAGTTCCATCTAAAAGTTGGTGCGTCACCATCTAAAATTGTAATATTGTTGACGTTGATTGCACCGGCTGTCAAGTATTGTGTTGCGATACCATCTCCGCGTACTGCATTCTTCCAGGTAACACCGCCATCTGTTGTAATGAAAATACCACGAGAAGTAATTTTAGTTTTCTTTGAAGAATCAGTCTTATCAGTTAATGTTATACCGGTCGAGTCTTTGTATATCTGTTCATTTTGAGATTGAGTAACTAAGTCTTGGTTTATCAAAAGACTATTCTGCAAAGTTTCATTGTTGATAACACCATTACTTTCAACGATATTCGCTGCGCGATTATACTCACCAGTTGCATATTGTAAAGATTGAGTAGTTGCTGTAATTCTTTGAAATAAATCTTCAAATTGCGTTTTATAATTTTGGACTTTAAAAGTATCATTCTGCGGAGAATCAAAATTAGAAGTTACTTCTGAAATCAAAGACTTCTCTTTGTAAGGAGTTCTAATTCTTCCTTCTCCTACATAAGTATAGCCAAAAAATTCAGTATCTTGAATATAAGTAATGTCACCAATATTAAAGACCTTGGATTGATACTCTGGAAGTGCACTAAGTCTTAGGACTGAAATATTATAAGTAATTTGAGGGCGCGAACTCGTATAAGCTACACTCTGGGCATCAAGATAATACAAATTTTCATCTAAGTAATCTTGAGAACTCCAAGAACCTTCTTGAATAAAGCGGGAATATTTTTTATAGAACTGTTCATGCTTTGCATTAATTAAATTTTTAAGTTCTTTTTGTCGATCATCTGTAGTATCTATAAATTTTTGAATTGCGTCTACACTTTTCTTTAATGCCTTTGTTTCAGTGTTTAAATTATTATAAGCATTAGTTTGAACTTTTAAATTAGTAACGCGAGTCTTAACATCTGTATTGTCTTTATGAGTTTTAAGATAGTTCATAACTCCAGTTGCATTATATGAACTTAAACCCGCAAGCTGCGCGATTTGATTTTGAAGAGAGGTTATTTCTTGTTGTAAAGCAGTTAGCTGCTCTTCAGAAGATTTAAGAAGACTATTTTGTCTTGTAAATTCAGACTTTTTAGCAACCAATTCATCAGTTAATTGATAATATTCTGTATTATACTCTTTTAACCAATAATAATAACCAATTACATCATCGGTAGTTAAATACAAATCTTTTTCAACTTGACCTCTATCTAAAAGTCCTTGATTCTCATAATAATCAAAATTTAGAATAAAATTCTCTTTAGAATAGTTTAATTCACTCTGCGCGATTTCACAGACACCATTTTCAGCATATTCATTAGCGTTCGGCACAACAATAACTTTTGTTGTAATTTGGTCAGAATTAATTGTTCTAGAAATTGTTCTTAGGTCTATTCCGTAGATAAAACCGATACCTGTTTCTTGGCCGACATCTTTTTTGAAATAAACCTTTTTATTTGGTAGTCCATTTGTATAAAGAATGCGACCAGTATCTTGGTCATGGTCAATTCTAAAACGAACCCAACATTCAAATGTCTCCGCAAGCGTTTGTAAAAGATTAAAACGATTAGAGTTTTTAGCTTCTATGCTTCTAATTTTTTCATAATTATCATTATATATCGCAGTTGGCGCGTCGTTGCCAGTCCAATCAACTGTATTCTTATAAAGAAATTCAATATCATTTTTATTAATTTTTGCTTGATTCTTATAATAATAGCAATAAACCTCAGTAGCAACAGATTGCTTATCCATATCTCCTGGATTTATTCTCACCATATTGTCGGACTCATTTTTTCCTTCAACATATTTAAATAGCTGAATTTCTTGAAGCCAAACATTAGCTTTTCCGATTAAGAAAAAACCCATTTTCTGTGTAGTGATCTTCGCACGTGGTATAGATTTTTTACATGTTAAAGTATATTCAATCCATTCTCCATTTTGTATTGGAGAACTGTAGGTAAAATAATCACTGTTAGAAACTGGTATCTTAATGAGTTTTGTTCCATCATTAGTATAATCACAAATTCTACAACTCGGCGCTGTGGATGTATTTAAATTACTTCCGGAAGGAGTTGAAGTACCAGTTTTACCTTTTACTCGAAAAATGTAATTTTCTCCTTTTTGAAAACCGTCAGTAATATACATTGAAGAGTTTTGTAGTCCAGTATTAAAAATTATTTGTCCATTTGTAATTTTTAAATAAGTATTTGCATTATACTCTAAATTCGTCTGATTATAAAAAGGTGGATACAGAGTCCAACTAAGACTTTCTCCAATCCAACCATTGGTATTAGAAAAATCCTTTGCATTATTTATTAAATTCAAAACAACCGTTGGATCTTTATATTCAGTTGTAATATATTTATAGATTTCCCGTTCATTAGAATCTTTGTAAAGATAACAATATCTCTCAAGTAACGGATCATATTCTTGAACAGGAGAACGTACAAGACGCGATCCCCTATAATCTAATGAAACATTTTTATTTTTTTCAACTTTAAAGACTTGAGTGTTACCAATATAGGCAACCCTTGCACCATCCGCGTCAATATCCCATTTTGTTAAATCTACATAAGAGCAATCAACATCAATAAGAAGCTGACTATTTAAATCTGTTTTTCCGACATATCCATCTGGTTCATAAATAAATTGACAATTTAATTTCTGATCTTGAACAACAGAATAAAATACGTAAAATTTTTCATTCTTTGGAATTTTTATTTCTGTTATTCTATCAGAACGGCGCCCAGTAATTTCAGTTAATGCCATTACTTCATATAATGCTTCATCAACTGTTTGCTGAATGACGTCTTGCTCGTCACCTAGCTGCCAGTCTGTTCCTTCAAGAATTTTTGCGCCAAGATATTGAACGGAGCCTTGATTGTTTTGAAGTTCATTATTAAACTCCAAATTAAAACCAGTTTTACTTAATTCGTTTACAAAAAGATCTTTACAAGTATAAGTGATACTTTTACCGCCACTATCTTCTTGTATTCCTTTTACAACTAAATCATACCAAACATTTTTCCAAAAACACTTGACTTTTCTTTCATTTACTAGAAGTTTAATAAAAGGATTTGAAACCTTTTTTCCCGTTTCATAATCAGTATAAACATAGTAAAGCTTAAAGGTTAAGGTATTTGTTCCGTTAATATTATTTACCAATCTTGGCTCTACGACTTTTATTTGTGAAGTCATTTCATTTGAACCAATAATCGCAATTTTTCGTTCTTCATAGTGCTCTGGAATACCGCCTGCTTCTGGAACTACATAATCTTCCCAGAGGCTTATTTCATATTTATCTTTTAACATTTTTTATTAAGCCTCCTTAGAAGTAAATATACTCATAATCAAGTAAATCAATTTTTACACTACTTATCATTTGTAGCAATTTATTTGGTTCCATTGTTGGAATTTTAAAAAAATCACCAGAAATAATACATTCATTATAAAGATTGCCCGACGGTGTAAAATTATTATAGCTACCAACATAAGTACCGCCCTCTATTAAATTAGTTTTAGAGTTAACTCTAAAACAGGTATCATTTCCCTTTTTTATTATTTTAGAAAAATTTAAAATGCCAATATTATCCATACTAAGACTTTGAAGATTTACTTGCCCATTAGTTGGAAAGACATAATAAGCATACCAATCACAGGCCAAATCTCCTGCATTATATACGTTAATAGTAGCTCCCGTCGTACTATTTTGTGGAGCAGACAATCTCATTCTACTAGAATCGCGCCATCCTTTTATGTTAGAATCATTAAATTCATTTAAATAACGATGAACGCTTTTTGCAAAGGGATAATAAGCTACAAAATTTAAAGTCCCTTCACCTTTATAGACTCTATCCCTTTCATCTTCATTATCTGATTCACCGACACTAAAACAAATATATTTTAAACTTGGCGCACCAGTTGTTTTAACCATATAATATTTATAAGGTCTTTCATTAAAAATTAATTTTCCAAAAGTCTCCGCTTGAAAGACTTCGCGCAATGTACGAAATTGTTTTTCGGTCAAGCTATCAAAAGCAATTTGTAGTGTAAATTGTCTTTGACTATAAGTTGTACCAAAATGATATGTGCCGTTTCCTCCTGGAACTTGGACAGTTTGATCTTGAAAAGTTGGCAATAAATTTTCATCATATCTATTACTGCCGCTGATTCTTGTAATTCCAAGTTCAGACGAAGTATGACCATTAAAGGAAAAACCAATAAAGTCTCCTGTTACAACGCTCATCTTCATTCCTCCTTTTACTCATTGCTACTTATAAGTTACCTTTAGTTTAAAAAAAATCTATTTATATAAAACGAAAAAAGGTGATTTCTCACCTCTTTTCTCTTATCTCAAGAAATTTATCGCATTTACATTTCTATATGCTGCATTGTCATAAATTTCTTTTTTAATTTTTTCGATTGCGCTTTCAACATCATAATCGCTACCAATTTCTCCAACACTAACTTGAATGTCAAAGTAATTATCTCCGCCCTTATTCTTTTGATCTCCAGTCGTGTTATTCGCACTGAGAAGACTACTTAGAATGTTCTTTAATTCAATAAAGTTTTGAGTGTCTTGCGCATTAAGAATTAATTCTGGTTTTGTTTTTGTGCCGTCTAACCAAGCGGGGCCAGTAAAATCTGCCACGCCTCCTGTCTTATACTTCTTAAATTTCTTTTTCATATTTTCATATGAATAATCATTTAAGCTTCCACTGTAACCCGTCATAATACCTTTATTGACATACTTATCTTGGATGTCATTAGTACCAAAAACTTCTTTTAATCGAGCAGAACGCGTTGAATCATAACCCCAACCGTAGCCGCCATTCCAAATCGCAGCACTAACACCGCGCTTTATGTTATCCGTTAATTGAGATTTTCCACTATTAGCTGGTTTTGGAGGATTTACATATTTAACACTGCCATATGTAAATCTATTTGTATTAGAGTCGAAATCAACATCTTTATAAATATTGCCAGAAGAATCTTTCCATTGCTTAGCCTTAGAGTCATAATTTAATTCTACTTGACCCGCGCTACCATTACCAGTAATATGTTTAGTAACATTTTCTGCTTCATACATATTCCAGTTAGCATATCCATGGCTTGCCGCAATGATAGATTGAGAAATGGTTTTTTGCCAATCCATTTGTCCAAACTTGCTCATCGCCTTCCAACCTTGATCTTCTTTTAAGAGATTCCAAAGTTGAGAAGCTTGGTTCAAACTGCCATCAGATGCAAATCCAGTCTGAATTAATTCATAAGCTTGTTGCCAGAACTCACCGTTTTCAGAAGCATAGTCCAGTTGGGCTTGCATCAATTCAATTTGCTTAGTGCGTGCTTCTTGCGCGTCTTCATTTTGTTTTGAAATTTTATCGAGTTGCTGGTCTATGAGAGAGTCTCCATAAGATTCGCGCGTGTCTGATAGTTCTTCTTCTAACTGCTTAATCTCAAGAAGATTTGCATTAGAAGTATCTCTACGAAGAAAAGCAAGGCGAGCTTCTTTTTCATTGATGTCTTCTTCTGTTTTTGTATTGTCGCGAATCTGGCGCTCTAGATCAATAGACTCGCGCATCGTATCAAGAATTTCGGTATTAGCTTCAGAAATACTATCAGATAAAGATTGGAAATTATCAATTTCTTTCTGTCTTTGATTTACAAGAGCATCATAAACAGATTGCTCGAAGTCAAGATAGTCATCCATATTTTGCTTTTTAATTTCTTCAATGGTATCTTGCATATCTTCGATTGTCTTCTCTGTTTCTTCAAACTCTCCGACCAGTTCCTCGAGTTTACTAATATAAGCTTCGATTGCACCGCCTTTATCCTCATCAGTTACTTTATCAATAGCACTCCAATCTATTACGATTGTTCCTTTTTCTTGGTCATAATGAGCATAATTGGTTGCACCCCAACTAGAAAAAGACTTTTCATTTCCATCGCTATCTTGATAAGTTTTTGAACCAAGTTTATTAATTTGATTAAGACGACCACTACTAAGTTCTTTCTGCATTTTAATTTCTTCTTCAAGAGATTTTAACTGCGCATTTTGGTTGTCACGCAATTCTCTAAAAGTTGCGCCACGTTTTTCAAGAATTCTGTCATAATTACGTTCTAGCTTTTCACGTTGACGTAAGGCTTCATTAATTTTTTCGGTAAGGTTGTAGAGTTCATCGTAGGGGTTCTCCCATTTCTTTTCTTGGGAGCCTCCGCCTCCGCCGCCTCCGCCGCCTCCGCCGCCTCCGCCGCCTCCGCCGCCTCCGCCGCCTCCGCCGCCAGAGGATTTGGGAGCATTAGCTGCTCCAGCAGTTTTATTACCCGTTGAAATACCCCCGCCGCCGGAACCAGTAGATGTCATAGTTTTGATAACTGGAAAAGTCTCTAATCTATCTGGAACGTTTAAAACACTAACACCTTTTGCTGTTACGGTATCTTTTTTTCCCGTTATTGGATCAACTATTGTATACGCAGTATCTTGATAAGTAATTTCTTGGTGTCCTGGTATTGCTTTTTGAACTTCATCTAGCTCAACATCATAACCCATTTTTGCAAATGCTTCTTGAACCTGATCGCTTGTCAGCCCAGCATCAGCAATTAATTGATTACATTGTGCAATAAAGTCATCATATCCTTCTAATTGAACACCAGCTTCAAGAGAAGGTAACTCTGTATTTTTAATTAAATCTCCCAGTTTATTTCTTGCTTCTACTACGCTTTCGGTATCTCCATCTGTTTTTATATTAACAATGTAATCTGCGGCGGCTGCTTGCTGTAATTGTCCTAATGCTTTTGTATTTCCCTCGGCAGTCTGCTTCATTAGCTTAATATTTTCAGCATTATCAAAAAAGCTATCTGATAAATCATCATTACTATTTAATAATTTTTTTATGGATTGTTTTAAATCATCATAAATCTTTACATCTTCTGCACCAGACAATTTAATTTTTCCAGTTGTTTCATCAATTAACTTTGTCCATTCGCCATAAGAATCTATAATTTCACTATAGCCTTGATTCATTATAGCATTTCTAGCAGAAATTTCATATGCTAAACCTTTTTCTTCTTCTTTTATTCTTCCTATTGAGGTTAGATATTCTGCCATATTCGCTACTTCATCAGCAGAGACACCAGCTTGAACAGCTTCATTTGTTGCCGCTTGAGCAATTTGATTTTGAGTACCTCCATTTTCTCGTACTTCATCCGGACTTCCAATAACTTTAGAATTCTGTAAATATTGTTGATTTTGTTGTAAGTTATTTACAGCACTAGTAATAGCTTGAGCTAAAGCCTGAGCGGAAGCATCGTCAAGTTGTAAGACTTTTCCAGGAGTATAAGCTTGGCCATTAGCGTCTTGAACAACCCCTATTTGATTTTGTTTCATCCAATCAAAAATTGTTTGTCCTGTGACCCCTTCCTCAGCAGAAATGGCATCCATATCTCCACCATAGCGTTCCATCTGCTGTTGATAAAATTCGCCTCTCTTTATCTGCTGTTCGAGTTGAGCAGTGGTATTATCGTTTAGAACTCCAATCAATTCTTGTAAAGTGCTAATTAATTGTTCATTAGTTCCACCAAGATATTGGTAAGTACCGTCAAGATTCTTTTGGAAGTTTTCCGCATCAATTCCATATTTGACTAGGGATTCTTTGTCCTCTTCCGAGATTGACGAGCTTCCATTTTCTTTTAAACTATTAAGTAAAGTCTGAGCCTTTGCATATTCACTAAATACATCCGTACTATCATAAACTTCAAGCGCGCCACTAGCTTCCTTTAATTTATCAATCCATTCTTGAGTTTGCTTGATTGGGAAATCATAGCCCATTCCTTTCAACATATCAATCCAAGAACGAATTGAACCCATATTTTTGAAATTGACATTTTCTAAGCTATCAAGAATTTGAATCATTTTTTCTGGATTCTTTCCATTAAAATCATTCATTGCAGCTAAAATATTTTTTAATTCAATCACAGTCGAGCCGCCAGCAGTTGCAGAAATATTATTTAAATTTTTTGCAAAATCAGAAGCTTGACCAGCAGTCATTTCTTGAGAATAAAGATTAAATAAATCTTTTGCGCTTTGGTTACTAATACTATTCTCGCTTTTTGTAAAAGAGTCGGTCGCCGCTTGTTGTGCAGCGTTAGCTAATTCCACCAAACTATCAGAACTCATATTAAGAGCTTCTGCTAATTTCTCCAAAGCTTCTTGGTCATTACCTAAGTAATCAGTTAAACTTTTTTCTGTATCTTTTCTAGTAAAATCACTACCTGAGCCGAGATACTTATTAATTTGATTTTGTTGAGCTTCTGTGTAGTTTTTCTGTGCAAACTCATCGAATCTGTCGAATCTCTTACTGCTTTCCTGTCCATTATAAAAAGCAGTTAATGCACTTCTAAGAGCCGAGATATCCATTTCACTAACTTGATCTTGAGAATATCCTCCAGCTTTTGTTAAAATATCCTGCATTAACTCTTTTCCTGTCTTCGAAGTATCAATATTACTAAACTCTCCATTCTTCAAAGTAGTCGCAAGAGTGGAAATTTCATCGTCGGTTATCGAATCTTTTAATTCAGTTGTTTTAACTAAAGTTGCCGCAATATTATCTGGTAAATTGGATTCTGCTGCAAGCAAATCAGTATAAGTCTTTTGAGAAGCTTCATTTTGAGCACGGAATCCTTCAAGATCATTTATAAGTTGAAGAACTTCTTGTGAAATATTTTTACCAGTAATTTCATTATAAGAATCATCTATATTGTTGTTTTTCATAATGTCAACAACTTTTTCTATATCAAGAGTTCCTTTATTATAAGCATCGTATAATTGCTGACGAACATCTTCATTATTATAAACATATTGAGCAGAATCCGATGCTTTATATATCGCACTTTCTGTTTGTGTTTCATATTTTTCTTGTGATTCTTGGCGCGCGGATTGTGCATAAGTAGTTTGAGCGTTTTTAGCTGCTTGCTGTTGTCTTTCAAGAAGAGTATTTTTGCCTTCATCAGAAATGACAAGTTCTCCGTTTTCACCAACAGACATATACTGCGCGAGTTCAGGATACTTATCAATCAAATCAAGAATTTGTTGATTACTCTTAATAAGTTGTTCATTCCACTCTAAGCTACCTTTAACTAAACCTTCAAAGGGATTTGTGTTTCCAATCTCATCAAGCGTATTCTTTAAAGATTCATATTCTGACTGGGCTTGAGAAGCTGCTTCTTTTGCTTGCTCTGTCAACCTCTCCAATTTAGAAGAAGTATCAACTAGAGACGAAATTGCACCAGCTATACCAATTATCGCAGCAATACCAGCCGCAATAGCTATCGCCCATGGCCCACCTGCCAAGGCCGCAGTTGCAGAAAATAATGAAAGTGCTGTATTAACTACGCTTAGAATGGCAGGTAATGTCATTAAGGCTGTTCCAAAAGAACTAACAGCTTTAGACGCTTCATCCATTCCAAGGTTCTCCAAATATCCAGAGAATCCTTGAAGAGCGATACCAGCCACACCAAGTGCATTTGCCACTTTTTGAGTGCTAACTGTAAATTTAGTATCAGTGGTTTTTGCCAATTTTTCAACCATAGAATCAGTAACTTCAACTTTCATTCCATATCGATCCATTAGTTGAATTTGTGTATCTAAATCGGACGCATTCATTACTTCTTTTAAGTGTTTTGCAGCCTCAACACCTTGAACACCACTTGGCGCCGTGATCGTAACATCTTGATTATCTAAGAAATTTGTTCCTTTTAAAAGACTCTTTTGTTCGTCTGTTAAACTTTTGATTTGTTCTGCAAAGTCTTGTCCCTTTTTAAAAGAAAAATCGATTGGAATTTCAATGGTTTCTCCAAAAAGACCTTTTAATCCATCTTTTGTTCCAAAGCCATGCTTCTGAAAACTATCTTTAATTCCAGAAACTAAATTGTCACCAATTCGTTCTGCGTCGTCTTTATCATTAATAAACGGACTCTTCTTTTTCCCGAAGAAGGCGCCTAAAAGCCCTCTCTTATTATCATTTCCAAAAAGTCCTTTAAAGATTCCTTTCCCTAATTTTAATCCTCCCAGAACAGAAACTAAACTCAAAACTGTTTTTGTAAGTCCATTTCCACCCGAAAGTGAAGACACTAAATTATTCACAATCGTTAAGAGTTGTGTTAAAGAATCAACCCCTGCTTTAACTGCATCAGAATTGACAATCCCCATGGTAAATTGATCCCATGCGTTTTTTAATTGCTCAAGTTTGGATTGAAGCGAATCTAAAGTTTTTTCAAATTGTTCCTGAGCTGCACCTGTAGAATTGTAGGCATCATCTATTAATTCAAGCGTTTTGTCATAATTTGAGATCATGGCAATAAAACGACTTTGCTTAAATCGTACTTTATAAGTTTTTTGACATTATTGCTTTTCTAAATATCGGTAAGACAAACCATTATAACATTTTCCTTTTCTTCGAATAGTGTTTCTCATCGAGCCAGGAAGAATATCGATTGCACGGGCTGCAACTGAAGCATTAGCAAATTTTCTAAGCATATTTCCTTTTTCATCAAATTCACCAACTTCTCTAAAACCCCAAGCATTGGTTTCTTCTGAAGCTTTTAATAAATTTTCCTTATGGGTAACTTCTTCCAAATTCGATAGTCGATTGTCATGTTTATTTCCATTTATATGATTAATAACCATTCCATTTTTCTTCTCCCCTTTAAAAGCCTTCCAAACCAAAAGATGACCAAGCACTGATTTATTATTTATTGTATAACTAATATATCCACAATCTAGTTTTGCACCTTTTAAGATTTTTCCACTTCTTCCTTTAACTCTTCCTAAATTTGAAATTTCATAGCCTAAGTATTCCTTCCAAATCTCATTTGAAAAATCTTCTTTAGTAAAAATATATTCTTGAATTTTTGGCTTTTCTGGTGTTCTTTCCAAGTGAATATTATTTGCATTTTCTTTTGCAGTAACCCATCTTAAATTTTCAATTTTATTATTTAATCTATCTCCATCGATATGATCTACCAAAGACTTCTTATCTGGTTTTTCAAGAAAAGCTTCTGCAACTAATCTGTGAACGGCTTTATTCTTTTGTTTTCCGTCCCACCGAAAATTAATATATTGATAACTATGAAGAACTGAACCCGATAAAAATTTTCCAGTTCTTAAATTTCTTACTTTTCCATCTTTATCTACTGAATAAGGAATTAATTTACCATCTAATATTATTTGTTTTTCATTATCTGTCAAAAAACTAGTATTGATTTCGACTATATTTTCTCGTTTTTTTCTAATTACTTTCTTACCCGCGTTTGTTGTATTGTTTTCTCTTCTCTTATTCCAAACATTTTTTGAATTTTCTTCATTTGTAATCCATTCAAGATTGTCAATTCGATTATTCATCTTATTGCCATCTTTGTGATTTACAAGAAAATCTCCATTTGGCTTTTCAAGAAAAGCTTCTGCTACAATTTTACCGACCGAGCGTCCCGTACCTTTTCCATTGATATAAAGCTGAACATTTCCATTATTTATTGTCATAATCCGTCCAGTCTTACTATTTTAACAACTCCGTCATCAGTAACAGTATAATTAGTCTCTATTCCATCAATAAAAATTTGCTTTTCCATTAAATATTCCTCCTTTATTATGTTTTCATTATAGCATAAGAAAGAATAAAAGTCAAATCTATTTTCATAATAGAGATGAAACGAGTCCTCTCTTTCGGGTTCTAAAACCCTACTCTACTAGCTTCGTGCGGCATCTCAACCGCCTTATTAAAAATTGCGTTCGATAGTCTGTGAGCGTTCCTCCTCTATGGAGGCTTCGTTGCGGATTATTCCCTTCTAATGATTTTACCATACCTTAGTCATTACCCTCGCCGCGCAATATATTTCTATTTGCGTTTGGTTATTAGAAAGTTATGAACGTTCCCGCAGTTAAGAGGATTTTTGGTTATCTGTATTATTATGCCGCAGAAAGCAGTGGGCAGCATCGTTTGATTGGCCTACTACCGGCAGCCATAGTGCTTATGAATCTTTGCGTTACTATATCTAAACTATCCCATTTTTTAGATAAGTCTAAGAAAACTTGATCTAGTCCTTCTTCACCTGTGAAGAACTTAGTCATGTCTACGCCTGCTGCGCGCAATGCTTTTTGAACCTTATTGACATTGATTTCTTCGCCATTTTCATCAGTTCCAGTTAACTGTCCTTTTGTATAAAGTGACTTAACCTCAGAGAAACGGCCAATAACTGTTTTTAGGGCAGTACCAATAGTCTCTGCGCTTTCACGAGTAGTTTCAATACCTTGTGCCAAAAACGCTGCGGTGTTTTCAAACTCCATATTAACACTATGAGCAATAGAAGCTGTCTTAGACATAGCTGTTGCTAATTCTTGCGTATCACTCGCCGTAACCTTTAATGTTCCGTATAGTTCGTTAAGCTATACGCGTTCTCCCATGAACTGCTTATACTTTCATATAAGAACAGACTATATCTTCAAAGTTATCCTTTTCGATTTACTTAAATCTACTCTACTTTGCCATTAGCATTTCGATAGTCGTTGAGCTTTGAGATTAAAATGGTTTCTATATTTAAATACTCCCAATAAGGAATAGTTAATAATTCAATTTTATGGCTAAAGCAATAATCTCGTTTGATCTTGTCTCTTTTTTGAGTAATCTCTAAACCATCAAAAAATCCTGTTTTTTCTTTATAATGCTGTTCGCCATTATATTCTATTGCAAAATTTAATTCAGGTAAGAAAAAATCAAATTTAAATTTAGATGTTTTTTCCTCTAAGTCTAAAGATTTTTGTTGAATGAAAGAAATCTTTTCTTTTTCAAGAAAAGCCTTTATTTTTTGCTCTCCTTTTGATATTTTTCTATAACATCTTGGACAGCCCCTAGAATTTAAAAAATTATCAAATTTTCCATTATACACAAAATGACATAGAGGGTGATATATTTTACATTTTCCATGATAAGTTGAATATTCTAAAATATCATACTCATGATTTGGAAAAGTTTTTTTTAAAATTTTTTCTACTTGTTCTTTTGTATTTGTTTGCTTTATAAAACCATTATTACATTTTGGACAATTATCAAAACTAGCCATTAAACTAACCGTTGTTCTATCAAAAACCTCGCCGCATTTTTTGCATCTTATCTTTGATCTCTCTCTATTTATTTCTAAAACTTCCAAAATGTCTTGTCTTTTTTCAAAATATCGAATTTTTTGTTCTCTACTATGAAAATCCTTTTTACAATCACAAGGATTTAGTCGACTGAAAATGTCAGATGCGTGTTTTAAAATTTGAACTTTATTACATTTTAAACACTTATATTTTAATGGTTTTGTTAAACTTTCATATTCTAAAATTTCTATTCTAGAATAGGGATGACTTTTTTCTAATCTTTTTATAAAGTCTTCTTTTTCAATTTTTATTCCCATTTTATCTCCTTAGTAGCTGATTGCCCATTTACATTTTTCAGGATTTCTCCATACGAATATCCCAGAACTTGTTTCTGCTTTCGCTCCTTTTTACATAGGCATCTGGGCTTTAGGGTTTTCCAGCAATTAGAATAATTTTAAGCGACCTATACTGTTAAGCCGCTAGTTTGGAGTAAACATCATCAATTCTTTGCGCAGACTCACCATTTAATTCCATGTTGAAGCCACGCAAGGAGGTTGTCATTGCGTCTGTTGCTGCGGATGCTTCCATACCAGCTATTCTAGCCATCTTTAGAGTTTCTGTAGATAACTCCATTGAGTGCTGTAAATCTAAGCCTTGTTGGATGTACAAAGCAGTGGCGTCATAGGTGTCTCTTACAGCGACGCCCAATTCATTAGCCTGTTCAGTGAACTGGGGCAGCTTACTCCACATATCGCCAACTGAAAAATCAGACACAACCGCAATCTCAGTCATTGCAGAGTCTAATTCTTTAATTGTATCATAAGCTGAACGAATTGCTTGCTTAAAAATTTCTATTGTATTACCAATAGAGAAAAATTGAAGAACTTGATTTTTTAAGTTTTCAGTTTCCGCTGCGGCTCTTTTCAGATCTTCAGTTGTATCGGCTGTCTCACTAAGAGCCTCTCTCATTTTCTCGACACCTGTTGCTGAATCTTCCGAATTTATACCAATATTATCGAGTTCTTTAATTAATTTATCAAAACTTTCTTGGTCGAGATCGTCAAGCTTTTTCTTTAGATTATTAATTCCATCTTCAGAACTTAACGCTGTATTGTCAATCTGAATCCCAACATCTTCAAAAGCTTTAGAGACTTTTGAAAAATCAGAAGAACTTTTTATACTGGCTAATGCCTTTTCATGTTCTAGCGCTTTTTGAGTTGCACTATCTAATTTAGATTGTAAATCTTCAAGACCGGTGGCCGCTTTTAAATCTTCTTCTTTCTTCTTAACGCCAGCTAATGCTTCGCTTAAATCTTTAACCTGTGCAGTATCAATAAATTTATTACTCTTTTGAAGGGCATTAGTAATTTTTGAAATATCATTACCAGCAGAAGAAAATTGAGTTAAAGCATTTTTTTGTGCGTCTCGTTGAGCATAAAGATTTTTTAAGGCATCAGTTGCCGCGCGATACTGTTGTTCTTCTTTATTGAAATTGTTAAAGACATCGATTGCACCATTAATCTGTTGAGAAGAATAATTGTCTTTCTTTCTTTCTTTTTCCCATTCACTTTGAGTCTTATTTTTATAACGAACAGTACCAGTTGGGCTTACCGTCAAATCTTTTGTAGATTTTCTATTCTTTCGCTTCTCCTCAATCTGAGATTTTGTTTTTTCCGCTGCTTTAATCTGTTTTTCTGTTTCGCTTAGATTAAGAGTTAAACTTTCAGAAATTTCTTCTTTTAACTTAGCAACTTCTTCTTTTGTTTTTCGCAAATTTTCATTAGCTTCTGTTACGTTTAAATTAAAATTTGCGCCTTCCGAAGTTGAAGCTTTTAGATTTTCAATATCTGCATTAAGCCTATTAACTTCTTGTTTTGCACTATTCAAATTTAGTTGCTGTTTACTGACTTTCTCAACAGCTGATAAATAGCTATTTAAAGCTTGACGCGCGTCTTCAACTTTTCTGTCAAAACCATCTGGAAACAGACTGCGCGCATCCTTAATTGAAAGAGTATTAATATTACCAATAATTCTTTCAAGTTCAGAATAAGTCTTTATTAAATTTTCGCCTTGTTTTATAACTTGACTCGAATCTTTTAATTCAATGCCTTCTTTAATAGACGAGACAAATTTTTGGGATTGCTCCTGATACTTTGCCATTAATTTAGAAAGACTTCCGCCCAAACCTTTCGTTAAATCTATCTTTGTAGTGCCCTTTTCTAAACCGTTCTTTAATTCAGAAACGATTTTGTCCATTCCTTCCAAAGTTGGTTTTATTGAACCATAAATTTCAAACCTTTGTTTAGAACTCACTTCGATTCCTCCTTATTAGAAATCGCTATCTATGTCATTTTCCAAAAAAGAAATTTTAGCGACATAAGATTTTTCCTTTGACCCTACTGGGATTCCTATACCAGAAAAATTTGCAACTACTGGAGTTGCCGAACTTCCTAACCGTAAGGACAACCCAGATAATAATTTTAGTTTAGGAATTTGAATAATTCCAGTAACTATTCTTCCTGTTTTGTCGTCTTTAATTTTTGTTCTTCCTTCTAATTGTAAAAAGCCATTAAGAAGATTATCACCTAAATCTAAAACGGTCGCACTATTTTCGTACTCAAAATAATATTGCGCGATTACCTCTTTAAAGGATTCTTCTATCTTAATTTCTTTTTTATTTTGTACAAAGTTAAGTTTAACACCAGTTTCTTTATCATAAACAAAAAGTTTTGCTGGTTCATACTTTAAAATAAAAAAGCCATCCTTATTACTTTCCTTTACTTCGTCAAAAAGAAAAATATTCTTGTTTTTTTCTTTTTCTTTAAAAAGCTTAGAGTTAGAAAGAATTGCCATTTGAGTTTTAGAAAAAACTCCTTGAGAAAAAGTTAAATTTATTTCTTTCAAAGTTTCCCAAAAAACGAAATCTCTATCAGAAAAGCCACCATGCGCGGTCTTCACGTCATAAAGACTTTCTAATCCCGCAACTTGAATTTTATCAAATTTTGCTAAAATTTCACCTTTTTCAAAAGTTCTTTCATTTATCTCTATCGGATAAGTAGCTTTTAAATAGCAAGGCTCTAATTCTTTAAAAGTAAACATATCTTCCATTGTCTTCCTCCAAAATTAAAAAAAGAGATGGATGTCACCATCCACCTCTCCTTAATTATAGATCATATTTAACAAGCTTCATCATTGGCCCCTTTGCAGGACGAAGGACTTTTAAGTTCATATTGAAAGTCGTTGGATCACCATCGGCCTCTAGTGTTAGAGTGACTTCAGATTGCATCTTAACCTTTGGCAAAATAACCTGGAAAGCCTCGTCACGTCCAGTGATCTCACTTCTAATATAAGTATCGCCAACGAACGCATAGTTTCCTGGGAAGGTATCTGGAGAAATATCAATTTCTTGAATAGCCTTACCATCAACAGCAACAGTCGCATAAGCTGCATCTGAAGCCTCTTTAGTAGAAACAGTACCGTCAGCAGTATAATACTTAACTTTTCCTTCCTCAGTTGGTAGAGTAAATTCCTTGCCACCGCGAAGTTGAACCTTACCATTTTCGATCTGATCTACTCTAAAAGTTCTGTAAATAGTTTCAGCGTTATCAATAACTGCTTCACCATCTGCATTTACTGAACCGTACATAATCGCTAAGGATTTAGCAGAGAAGAGTGCGTCTTCGAGGGTAACAGTAATTTCCTTGTTAAAGTCCCAAGATACAAGTTCAACATTGCCCTTACCACCGCGCGCAGACGTATTTTCAGCTGTCTGCTCAACAGTGGAGACTTTAAGGGAATCTAAATATAGAACAGGCGCGCCGATATTGCCATCTTCGGTAATTTGATAAAAAGTACCGTCCATGACCTCCTTGACGCCATAACGATCTAGAATTGTCGCCATTTAAATAGCCTCCTATTTTAATCTTCGAGATTTCTCATCCAGCTCTTAGGTTTAATCTTTTTACTATCGGCGCCTGCCAATAAACTATCCACATCAAGCTGGTATTTAATTTTTTCTTGGTATCTACGTATTAATGGAGAGATTGAAGCATAAGTCAAATCTCTAATATTAAGAGGATTTATACCCATATCCATACAGCAAAGTGAAATTAATGAGTCTGAAAAAGACATAGCATCTTTTTTTTCTTCCGCTCTTTTTGCTTTTATTTTTTCTCTATAACGAGACTTAGCTTTCATTTTATGAACTCGAGGGTCTTCATCCTCTGGTGGTTTTTCCACCACTTTATCTCCAACCGCTTGTCTAATTAAATTTTGAAAATCAAAAAAATCATCTTCCGTTATGAATTTTAAGTCTTCCAATTTAACTTCACTTTTTAGAATTTCCTGCGCGTCTCCGATTATAATTTTTTTCTGCTTTGGTAATAAAATTACTGGTTCATGTATAAAAAATTTAAAAGCTTCACTAATAGCTTTCGTTATCATTCCATTCTTAAAGCTATTGTTTAGAAGATATTCATATGGAGTTAAAAGATATTTCAGGTCTACCTTCTGTTCTATAAACTCATCTTCAATATCTTCTTGAGACATTGTTAAAATTTTTCTATATTGTGGAAATTCTTTTGTCTCTAAGACTTCCCCTACAGTTGGAGGATATATTTTACACTTATTCTGAAAATCATCTGGTAAACCGCAGAAAAAATTTTCATTAATCATAAGTTGTAATCACGTATGTCATTTCATAGCAAGACATTTCTTCTGTTAAGAAGTTCAAATCAAAATCGCCGCCTTGTAGTTTTCCAAAGCCATCTATATTTTTCCCGTTCAATGACTTTTGAATTTCACCCATTATCGCAAACGGTCTTAAATTACTATCTTTTATAAACCATTGAGTAAGAGGAACGAAGACTTCAATAGCAATTTGAATATCTTCAATCTGATTATTCTCGCTATTATTTCTTCCATTAACCACTCTTATAGCCACCAAACTCGCCGCAGTCTCCTTTGGGCCGATACGTGGCACTATTTTAATTAGTTTTTCAAAAACCTCGTTTTTAATTTGCTCTTTTGTTAATTCTGGCAAAACAAATGGGTCTTTATCTGTATAATACAATAATTTTAAAAGATTTTGATTTGATTGTAAACGAGTAACTATTTTTTGGAGATTTACTCCAACTTCGCCCAAGTTTCTAATCATTTTTCTGACCTCCTTCTAACCAGAAAAAATCTTCATCTTTATCATCTGCCGTCTTTTCTGGTGTTGGTGTTAAATCGAACTCATAAACTGGATCAATGCTTACATATTCAACACCATCAGTAGAAAATCTATCAAATCCTGTTACTCGATAATATTCTTGAAATGGTTTTTCTCCAACTATGAAATAATCATCTTTATTAATATTCTCATTTTTGGGTAAAATGAAAAAGCTTAATTTCAGATTTTCAGAATAAATAGTGTCCATTCTACTACGAGAACGAATTTCATCTTTTAACATGTTATTCTCTTGGCCATATAAATAGGCCCATGTAGTATATTCATAACCGTCGCGCCCAGTCCAAGTAAGCAGGTGACTCATTTTTAACATTACGTAACGATTATAACCACTAGCTTTAATATTTTCAAGATAATAGACCATCCACGCTTCTGGTTTATCATCCTTATTAGGAATTAATAATATCATTCCATTTGGTATATTAATATTTGTTCTTGTTAAAAGATAAGCCAAAGTTCGGGTGTTGTCTTGTTTATAACGCTCAAGACTACCCTCTACAGTTTTATTGTTAAAAAGAAATTCAACTTTATAAAGAGATGATGCCAATTTTAGGTCAAAATTTCTTTCTCTTTCACCTTGTATTCTTTCTTGATAAGATTCTCCAAAACGATTTAATCTTTTAAAATAAATATCACGATATGACATTATCTTTCCCCAAAAGAGACATGCAACTAAAAATTGTACTTCTAAAATAGTCATATCTTAAATATTTTAGAGAAGAAAGTTTAGCATATAAAGTGTAATAATTAATTGTCTTTCGTTCATCTGGAAAACTATAAAGTTCAATTAAAATGGAATCCAAAAATTTTTCCCATTCACCATTCTTTTCCCTTTCACACAAAAGACCAAAAAGTCGATTTTTTAGCTTGTTGATGTAACCTTCATAACTTTCTTTATTCATGAGTTTGACTGCCTAATTGCCGATAGCCAAATGGCTTATAATTAATTGCGCGATAATACTTTGACTCGCGTTTCTCGGCAGTTTTTTGCTCCTTTTCAAGTTTTTCATTAAACTTACTTAAAAGATTAGCTTGAGAGAAATCTCGTTCCTCATAAAGTGGCTTTAAATTCTCCCAAGTTAGAATGGTTCGACTAAGCCATTCGCACTTCATATAACAAGCTAAAATTTGTATTTCTTCATTATTTAAATCTGCTAAAAATTCTTGATTTGTTTCATCTCGTTCAAGAGGAACTCTTGGAAATTTAAAATTCGGAATCGCGCCGTCTAGAATTTGTTCAAAATCTTGATTTTGTTCTTCGGTTGTCCAAGTGTCCCATTCATCGCTTAAAATCTTGGCAAGAAAAGCATCATAAACTTTCTGTACTGGAGTACCCATTATCAGTCCTCCTTATCCTCTCTATTAAGACGAATTGCATTAATAATATCTTTTCCACAAGCTTTTTTAATTTCTTCAGCTTTTTGGAAATCACTAAGTTCATGCCTAATTGCAAAGTCAGCCAAATCTTGAAGTTGCTCATAATTTAGAGTCTTGAGTTTAATTTTAAACTCAATAAGAGGAAGAACTGTCATCATGCGTTCTTTTTCTTTATCCGTTAAAATAATAATATTAACTGGCTCTTCCGCGTCTTCTGGTTCAATTCCTAAATCCTTCTTAACTTGCATGTCTTCAATATAAAGCATACCAGTATCAATCATATACTTAAAGCCTGGATCATACATTAATTCTTCAAGTGTCTCTCTTTCAACTGGAATGGTCGCACCCTTAGACATCCATTCTCTAGAAAATCTTAATTCTGGTACAATGACACTAACTGGGCCATTATGTTGACTAATAATTTTTACTCTTTCCTTTTCCATTTTACTCCTTTTAACTCCTTTTAAAATAAATAAAACTTAGGCGTTTTTTAAGAAAGGCAAATTGACGCCTAAGCTTACTTATTTTTATTTATAATTAAAGATTCCCGTATGGAGAATCATACGTTTGTTCGATGCCAGTATTCTGATAAACGCCCCAATTATGATGAGTAAGAATAGCAGCACCCATCTTTTTATACATATAAACTTCAAGAGAATTATCTCTATTCTTAAAGTCATTAATTTGAGTATTGCCTTCAAGCACGACCTTTACGACTTTTTCGCCGCCAGTTGGTAGAACATAAGCAAGCTGAGGATCAATCCAGGTCTTTGTATTTGTCTCATCAATGAAAGATTGAGGAATTTGAACGACTAGTGCACCACGGAAAATATTGATATAACCAGTATTATGAATTGCATCAATATCTTGTGGATGATAAATACCATTTGTCGTATTAGCAATACCATTTACAATAGCATCTGCGCCCATAGCGCCAACAAACTCAGGTGGAGCAAAGATAACAACACCATTACCATAAGCACGCACGACATTCATAAGCTTAACCATCTTCTCTGGATCCCACTTATTCACAGTGACCTTATTGGCTTCTGGACGAGCAGACGCATTAATGGCCGCGCGAAGTGCCTTATGAACTTCCATGTAAACAGCATCGGCAAGGCCATCAGTAAGAATCTGCATAACCTCAGTTAGAGATTCTGCGTTATCGAGCATTCTCTCGAAGTCAATTGTTGCACCACCACCAACTGCGTGGCCGCCGAGTTCAAACGTATCAGCATCAAGTCTAAATGTTTCATAAACACCAGAAAGACCGACCTGCGTAAGGAACTTCTTCGCACGCTGTCTGCCAAGCTTCTTTCTAAAAATAGCCTTTTGGCCTTGGCCAACCGTCTTAACCTCTGCAAAAATACCAACTGCGTCAAGAACCTTCTTAGGTAGAACCTCATCAGCAGACTCGATAACAATATCATAAAGATCATAACGATTCTTCATGAATTGATTAATAGAACCTGCAAACTCTTTAAGACCATCTGCAAAAGCAGCATCCATATCGACACTCTTATTTTGGAAATTTGCAGGAACTGTACCCTTAACGCAATGAAGGGCAATTTCTCTTAGTTCTTGTAAAGTCATTTATATACCCTCCCTTAGCAAGCAAAAACTTGTAGCTTAACAGCTTTCTGACCATCTGGCATAGTTGCATATTCTATAACTTTAAGAATAAGGCCAGAAGCTGGCTTCGTCTTTGTAAGAGCGACTGCGCCAGTAGCGTCTGACTTACCATAAATAGTCGTCTTCTTGTAATCTGCAAGAGCCTTTAAAAACTCTTCTTCTGAAAGGAACTCAGTATCATCATAGCAAATTGTATTTGTATGCCACTTATCACCGACCGCAAAATAGCCAAGGCGAGGATAAAAATCATCCGTACCATTTAACTTAAAGTTCTTTAAACCAGGAGTTCTCTCATCATACATATGCTCAGCACTATAAACAAGAGCAAGTGGTAGACTATCATCAACTGGAAGTTTTACAACTCTGTTTGCAGCATCAACAGCAAGAATCATACCATTTTCAACAGGAATATTCTTAAAATCTGTTGGGTCTGGCGCACACTGTGCTTCGATACGACCGTCACGTCTAAAAGCTACGTTATTAAGCTCTACCTGACCATAGCCGTCAATAACTAATCTTTGTGTAGCCATTATTTAAGCCTCCATTACTTAACATATTTATTTAAAATTTCATCTAAGCCGGTCTTCACAACGCCGTTTTTCTGAACGACCTTTTGTTCGGGTTGCTTAGTAAAAGCAGAAATATTTGCTTTCTTTAGTTCATAAGCCAATTCCTTATCAAGATCAATAACACTATATTCATTAATCTTTTCTTTATAAGAATTAAGGATTTCATCAGAAAGTTGATTTTCATATTCAGAAAGCACACTCTCTTTTTGCTCATTCTCAATCCCTAGCTTATAAGACTTTAAAGCTTCAATCTCATTTTTAAGAGTTTCATTTTCACCTTGAGAAAGATTAAACTTCTCTTCAAGTGCACTCTTTTCTGTATTTAAAGTAGAAACAGAGTTTTCTAACTCTACTTTTTTGCCCTCAAGTTCAGAAATTTTTTCAAAATTTTCTTTAGCATTTTCAAGGACTGGTTCAACCTTTTCATAAGTTTCACCATTTAACCTTCTAAGAGTATCAACAGTAACTTTTTCTTCCTCTGTGATGTCAATAATATAAACTTTTTTCATATCACCAAGAGTTACTGTATCCTCACCTTTTTGATAGTATGCTCTAAAAACCTCTTTTGTTTCAAGGTTGTAAACAAGAGCGTAGTCGTCATAAATTTCTCCGATACCATAAGTAACAGTCCAATTTTCTTCCTCGTTAAAATTAGTATTTAAAAGGTTAAAAATCTGTTCATACTTATCGCCGTCGGAAAGTTTAAAATTAACTTTCACTTCTTCTTTTCCTCCCTTTTTTGTAAAGGTGTTGGTTAATTCTTGAATCTTACTAATTGCTTGTTCAATATTTTCACGCAAGGAGAAGAAGGCAGCGCCCTCAAAGCAAGGTTCTACTTCATCTCCTAAAACTTGTAAACCAAGAAAACAACCAGCGTCAAAAACAATATATTGTTGTCCCTCAATAATTTGTTTATGATACTGAAGGCTTGGCTCATAAAGTTCCATAGATTGAGATTTACCAACAATGTCATTTGCTTCTTTATATAAAGCTGTAAAAATAATGACATCAACGCACGCATAAGTGCGCTCGACCCCATCTTCGTCAACGTGTGGTTCCCAAGTCAAATTATAGTTTTCAGGAACTATGCCATAGATACGCCCTTCACTTCTTCTTGTTCCATGATCTGTATAATCGTCATATTCAAAGATACCTTTGACTGGCGCATAAGCTATGGTTGAAAGAAGTTTTTCTGCGAACTCATCTGTTATATAAGTACCATTTCTGTTACCATATTTATAAAAAATTCGGCAGCGCGCTTTTGACGTAACTTCATTATATTTTTCTAAATTCCCATAGACAGTTACGGGAAACTCAAATTTATTCATTATTTATACCTCCCCTCTTATCTATGGATTCTTCTTTTGTAATTGTCGATGATTTCTTCTTTTCAGTTGGAATAGTTGGACGACCTGGCTCATTTGATGAATTAGAACCACTTTCAGTATAAGATGAAGCAAGAGGGATTAAAATATCCTTTAACTTCATAGAATCATTTTCCAAACTCTTCAACCCAAGAAGTTCACTTTGCTCAATACCCATTGCAATACTTGGTAATAGCAAACTATAACCACTCTGCGCAAGTTTAAAAGCATTTGTCACATAATCTGACTGATTATAATAAGTAATTGGAAGAATCATATATTTGAAACTAATGTTCGTGTTTCCAAAAAGATAATTCAATAAGTCAGAAATAAATCGGCTAATCTTATTCATAATAATCGAAACAAAAGCTGTATCGTTTCTTAGAGAAGTATCTAACGCTTGGGAACCTGTTGGAGAGAATATTTGAGGACTAACGCTTGCTTCTGCATAAACATTTTGAAGCATCTTCTCTAAGTTACTTTGTCCTGCATCCGACCCCGTTTTTGAAATAATACTTTCGACGTCGCCATAAGTAGTAAAAACAGATAAATTCTTATTACCTTTCATCATGTCTACGGCGCCGATGTGCATTTCAAGGGCTTCATCTGGCTCAAATAAAAGAGTGCCATCTTGAAGATGAGGAATCTTTTGTACAATAATTTTTCTAATTTCTTCTTTATCTCTTTCTCTTTCTGTTTCCACTGCTTCATCATATTGGATAGTAGATGGAATAACATTTATAAAAGGAGGGGTATCATCTAAAAAGAAAGAAAAGTATAAGGAAATATCAGTGGGAATTCTTACCCAAGAAGTAGAGGTCGTACCTCTCCGATACTTCTGATAATATTGTCCAATAACTTTTGGAAAATTACTTATCGTTTCCTTTTTGACGGTTTCGTCTAAAATGTCATCAAAATATAAAACGTTAAATTCTATAACATCACGTCCTGCAAGATCGCGCAACTCTGAACGACAATAATTCGCTGGAAGGTCAAAAACCGTAAAATTATTTTTTGTTGCTTCTTGAAGAACGCCAAAATAACTACCATCAATAATAGCAGTCATTACAATCTTTTGCTCCAATTCCTTTAGATTCATTTTATCAAGATAGGCAAGCGCATTATAGTATCTTTTTTCAACATTTGGCGAATTCATGTCCTTCCCAAATCCAAACTTTGGTATTAAGATACCAAGTCCCATATACAAGGTAGAATAATGTGTACAAATTCTTTTATACAATCCATCTTTAATAAAATAATCTCGTGACAATTCTCTTTTTTTTGAAAGAGTACCAGTATTAATAATATCATCGACTTCTTTTAAAGAATAATTTTTTGAAGTGCGCGAAGTTCTTCGATAAGTCAAATAATCAACATCATCATTGAAGTCTTGACTTTTAGAAACCAGCTGTTGTCGCACTCTCTTGTAGGAGGTGAGAAAATCATTATTTTTTTCCAATTATGTCCCTCCAGTAAAGAATATTAATTGTCTTTTCTTTCCAGATCTTTTTTTCTTTTTCTTGAAGTCTTCTTCTTCTAATTCTTTTATTCTCCATAAACCATAAGCAAATGACATGTATTTATCATCGTGAAAACGAGTATTGATAGGCTCTAAGACAATATCTAGGCCCGTTCGCTTCGCGCGAAGGTTACACATCTCCTCAATCATTTTTGTAGTAATCTCATGAGGCAATAAGCGCTCCGCTCGTTCTCTTGTAGACATCTTTCTACCCTTTTGAGTATTAAGAAGAGCTGTGCGCGCCTCTTGTTCTGAAATTAAAAGACGAACTAATCCACCATTTAATCTCGCATAAGTATTACCGTGAATTTTTGATTTAAGTGGGCCATTTGCTTTCATTGAATAAAGAATATTGACACAATCCTTTGGTTGAATTTTTTTATAGCTATCATCATTAAAAAAACCGTATGGTGGCAACTTGCGGCCGAGTCCGTCAATTTGTATTTTTATCATTTCATCGGCTAAACCTAACATTATTTTCCGTATAAGTCGTTATTTTATACGCGTTCTCTTATGAACTGCTATATGTTTCCATATAGATAAGACTATATCTTTACTCTTTAAGAGTACCTTCCATTTCAGGCCACTTGGCCCTACTCCCTTTCGGGATAGTCGTTGAGCGTTCAATCGAATATAACGTCTTTTGTCAATTCAGTCCATGAAGTTTTTGATTTTATTCTATTTATTGTTGAAATTGATACTCCGAATTGAGAAGCAATAGCTTTTAGAGTTTTTTTCTTTTCTATTATCAAAGAAATTATCTCTCTAACATCATTTTCTGTTAGCTTTGCTCTTCCATTTTTTACTCCTCTTGTATCCCTATCATAATCTGAAAGAAATTTGGGAGTAATTTCAACATTTTCAAGCTCAATTTTATAAGTTTTCTTCAAAATTATATTTCTTAAAGTTTCATCACAGATATTATATTTTTCTAAAATTTCCTTTCTTTTGAAATTGCCACTATTTATATCTAAGATAAGATTTTCTAAACTTTCTTTTGTAAATTTAGAACTAGAATTAGATAGTCCATCTTGGTCATAGCATCTTCGATTAGGAAGAGTATTGGGATTTTCTAAATTTTCCTTCATCGTTGCCCATCTGAGATTTTCTAACTTATTATTGGTAATATCTCCATCTAGATGGTCAACAGTAAGTAGATGACTATTTTTATTTGGACAAAAGGTTGATAAGATAAGACGATGTACACTAAAACGATGTCCTTTTCCAACTGGCTTATCCGTTGTCATCAGAACCACTTTTTTATAGCCGTTCTTATCATCATATTCTGTTAGAAAATCTTTTTTATACTCTGACCAAATATGACCAGACTCATCAGCATAATAATTAGTTCTAAAAGTATATTTTGAGCTTTCAATTTTCTTCATGTATTCATCCTCCAAAAAAGGTGTTATATTCAGTTGCTTCGTTGCTGATTGCCCTCGTCTTTACGTTAGGGGTTTCCAGCAGTTAAGAAGGTTTTACTTGAGCATAGGCATCTACCCAAGCCGTTGCAGTCTATTAAAATTTCCTTTGGATTGTATTTTTCTGCTAATAATTTTATATCTATTGCCTGCTGTGTGAAGGTTTTTGTTTCTGCGGTTTTTCCAAGCACTTCAATATCAACTAAAGTTGAATAATATTTTCCATCTTTAACGTTGATACGAAACACGCAGGCGACAGTGGAGTCGATTAATCTACCCACATCCACTGAAATTAAGTAGAAAATTTCTTTCTTGTCTCTATATTTTGCAAACAATTCTGGATTTTTTATTTTTCGATATTTCTGTATCTTTTCAAAGTCAAACCACGATTCAGTAGAACCTCCAATCCAAGTTCCTAGCTTTATCTTATTGCTCTTGCGGAGCACTTAGATTTTCATCTAAAGGTGAGACTATATCTTCAACATATCTCCACACATATCCATTACTAGATTTTATTTTTCCTCTACAGCACTCTCCAATATGCCCTTGATGACTATGAGTTGCTCTTGCCGCTGTTCCGCAAGAAGGATAGCTCATTATAAATTTTCCATCTAAAGTATATTGATTAACCACTTTTGCTTTTCCAGTATTTTTATATTCCTTTGTTTCTCCTAATTTTTCTTCATGCGACCAAAAGAAGCCACCACTTTGACTTTTTACCTTCTGACAAATAGCTTGAGAAATCATTGATTCACTAATGCCAACCGCTTTTGAAGCTTCTCTTATCGTCTTATATATGGCTACAAGAACTTTATCTTTAGAGAAACAATACACCGGTTTTGTTTTTTGTAATCCAGTTCTAAAAGCGTGATACTTATTTTCACTAGATGTAACCCATTCTAAATTTTCTACACAATTATTTAATTTATTACCATCAATGTGATTTACCTCTCTTTTATTTTCTGGATTAGGAATATAAGCAATAGCTACCAAACGGTGTGCGGGCAGTCTTCGCATTTTTCCATCTGGCATGGTTATATTATAAGAAAAATATCCATTTCGGCAATTTACTTGCCCTTTTAAAAATTTTCCTGTAATGCTGTTATAGCATTTTCCATCTTCTGTAATGTAATATGTGGTACTAATGTTACCAACAATAATTTGTTTCATAACAATAACCTCTTTTTATGTTGTATTGTGCTGGCATTGCAATAATGCCATTAGTCGTTGAACCTTCCTCTTTTATTAAAGAGGCTCGGCTGCTGATTATCCAATTCTTATTTTTTTTACCGTTCACGCTCAATTTTTCAATTCACGTTGTAGGAAATAAGACTCTAAGGAGATTCCAGCAATTCTCAATATTTTAAGAGTTCCTAGTAACAAAAACTCTGCTGCAAAAGTGGCTTCATCATATGCTGACGACATTCTTAACTTATTAACATAGTTCAAATCAATTAGTCCGTGCATTGCCGGTATACGATAATCCAGCCCTATAACAAAACTTTCTTTTGGATGTATAATAGCATCACAAAACATATCAATAAGTTTTTCGTAAGCATATGATGTTTTAGAACCAGCTGAAGTCGCGCAAATAACTTGTTGATTAACTTTTTCATAAGGATTAACTAAGCCATTTGACATGCGACGGGATACATTTAGCTGAGGCAAAATAACTTCTGATACCATATCGCCATCAAGGTCGCGCAGCTCGTCAAGTAGACCGCTATGGTTTCTCACCAAAACACCCTCGGTTTCCCGATATTTAAAAGGGAGTAGACTATACCATTATCTATTCTAGATACTCATTGGTAGTCGTTGCAAGCTTCCCATATCTAATAAGACTTAGGGCTATCTCTCAGGATTGTCCAATTCTTAATCTTTTTACTATACCGCGTTAATTAGACGCGCCGCGCTTCGCTTTCGCTTGCGTTTAGTAATTAAGACTCTAAGGAGTTTCCCTGATATTCTGAGTTTTCTCTCATAGGTCTCCCTATGGAGGGACAAAGACTATCCTCTATCTGAATCCAAAGCTCCGACTACACTAAAATAAGATCCATTTTTAAAATAAATCTCAACACTATCTTTACCAAAACTGGCTCTTACTTGGCCATTATAAATTTCTAGTTCATTCTTTAAAAGCGGCCATATTCTCCAAAACTCTTGTATTTTCTGCTTCGCAATCTTAGCCGCTTGAGACTTATTCGGCGCGACTATGAAGGAGCGATGTCCTGGAATGAAAATACATTGGAGATATTTTGCTAAAAGAGAAAGGAATGTTTTTGAAGTCGCGCGAGCTGCTGTAATATAAAGCTGACGATAGCGCATGCACGCGCGCAAGAAAATTCTCTGATACATAAATAATGCTATATTTTGACTTTTTGGTGTTATTGTATCAAGATATGTATCAGGGTACACAGCCCACAAATCTAATTGTCCTGCTAAGAAATTTTCATTCTTCTCTAAAAAGGATTCAGTAATGATTGCTCCTTTTTCTAATTCAATTCCATCTCTATAAACTCGGTCTGTCTTCGAAAAAGTTGTTTGAGGGTCACGCAGTGCAATTACGCTCATGCTTCAAAGTCCTCCTCTTCATCTTCAAATTTCAAAGCGTCATTTGTATATTCATCAGAATCAAAATCTTTCTGAGTTCCATAAATGTTCTCAATTTCTTGTACATTCTTCAAAGCGGCAATTCGTGCGCTAACTTCTTCTCCAATACCGCTCTCATTAATGTAAAGTCTCTGATTCCAATTCTCAATATTTTTTAAAGTCTCATCAACAACGTCTCTCGTAACATTGTCATAAAATTTATTTTGATGCCCTCTCTTTTCTAGCCAAAGGGCAAGCTCACCCACGCTATCAAAGTCTACTGCATTCTTTGCATTTTTCGGTGTGAATTCTGCTGTTTTGACCATCTTATCATAAGAGGACATAAACTTGTCTACATCTTTATCACCCGCGCGGATGCGGGCATCAATCTCAAGCGAAAGTTTGCAAAGTTTTCGGGCTTGATCTATCTGAAGCGCGCCGTTTACATTTTGTGAGAGCAAGAGTCCTTTATATAAATCCTCTAAGTAATTGAGTTGGTCATCATCATAATTAGCACCCCAACTACGCCTCAACTCTCTATAACGCTCTTCGCGCACTATAGGAATTTCATCTTCTATCAGTCCAGCTTCTTTAAGCTTCTGATATTGGTGGAAATAATCATCCCATCCCAAACTCTTATAATCATCTACCGCAAAAACTTTCGCATAAGATGCCCAAACGGTTTCTTCTGAATTAAGTTCGCGCAATCTCTCCCATTCTTTCGGTATAAATGGAATATCAGCCCACTGGCAAACTTTATCCACAAACTTCCAATCGAACATATGTTCTTTTAAAAAATTTGTAATACAGTCATTGCAAACTGGGAGTCTTCCATCTGGAAAGAAAAAAGAATGAGTACACGCAAAATCATCTTCTTCAAGAATCTGCTTGCACCGCGGGCATGTCCGCATCGCCAGTGATGGCTTTTTCTTTGGTATTTTTGGAGCGATCAACCTTTGTCGCCTCCTTTACAATTTTTAGAGCTTCGCGCTTCCTTTCTCGATTGGCTTTTGAATAATTCTCCATTAAATCAGAAAAAATATCAATGAAGTCGCGCGCCGTCTTCTTATCTTCTTCTAAAAGACTAACCTTAAAAATGCGGCAAACTCCAATGAACTCTTGCGGTTCTAGTCTAATGAGCGCGCGCATAAACTTTTGTTCTATTGTCTCTTTCAATTCATCTATACCTCTCATTTCTTCTAATTTTATCACACTTTTTACAATAGTGTGAGAAGCCATCTTTTGATTGACTTTTGCGCATAAAAAGCTCTGGACTTATAAGTAAAATCTGGCCGCAATCCTTACATTTCTTGAAATTTTCCGGGAACGCGCAATTCTCCAATATTTCTCGATGAAGTCGCGCTGTGTTCGCGATAGCGGGCACAATCCTTTTATGAAAAATAGTTGAAATATAATTTGATCCATATGACTTCTGATATTTCTGATTAACGACCTCTGCTATCTTATCATTAACTTCATGTCTAATCTTCATATCCAAAATGTCTTTCTGCGTGTCTGTTAGCCCCGCGCGTTCTACATACCATTCAAACGTATCAAAGACTTCGCGCATCGTTGATTCAAATGGGAGTTCCTCTAGATCAAAATGAATGTCTTCAAAAACCTTAAGAAAGGCGGCGACGTTCTTTTCATCTGAAAAATCGAGATGGCGCGGTGTCGAAGATTTCGTCCATAAAACGTCGTTCAAACGTCTAAGTTCTTCGTCCTCGAAATTTGGAATCGGCCATCCAACTTCTGGAAAAATCTTTTTCGAGAGCGCGCCTTCCGTTTTAAATCCAGCAGGAAGTACGTCTACATTGTCTCCGAAAATTGGGGTTACTGGATGTTCGGGGACTGGTATTGAATCTCTTTTCTGAATATGGCGCGTCCATGAATTCTGGTAAGAATACTGTTCGGTTCGTTTTGCAACTAGAAGATGTCTTTGCTTCAAATAGGAATATTGATTGAGTTTGAGAGTTGCGCGCCGTATCGATTCAGCTTCTTCGGATGAGAATCTTTTGAGAAGAGCTTCTCGTGGTGGCTTGGTACGTTTTTTATGCTCGATTTCCCAATAATTAATTCCCAACTCAATCCTATCGATTTCTCTCCAAAGCTTTTCGAGTTCGGAGAGAGTTTCCGGCGAAGCAAGACGACGGGCCTCTGCTCGCGAAAACGATGCTTTTCTTTTGATGATAGGGGTATCAGTAATCGGCCTAAGTTCTGCTTCGTTGAAAGTGGGGTTTTCTTGAAGTTGGTCAAGCGAAGCGATTTCAAGATGATCCCAGGTCGAATATTTTGATTTGAGTTGAACGAGTTTTTTCTGTTTTGCATTAAATCCATCGGGGTCTTTGCCCCATAATATATACGTTCCGATTAGTTCAAGGTTCGTATCAGTCAAAGTTGTGGGGTCAACTGACTTGAGATACTTTGAGACGAATTGGGCGCGATCGTCTGACGAACCAAGCGAAAAGTCAAGGTCTAATTTCATTTTTTTCCTCCTTTCTTCATAATTAAAGTATACATTTTTTTCGGAAGAATTTCAAATTTCATCCTAGAAAAAGTGCTAGTTCTATTTTTATATCATCCTAACTAAGTTGCTAGGCCCGTTTTTTGACCCGATTTCCGATTCGTCATTTTTACTAAAACATACCCCTCCTTTTGTGCAGAATGCTGAATTGTTAGCCCGGACTAACTCCTCGTCATTCTGCACAAAAAAGTCAAGTCATGTTTGGAGGATCTGCCTATTGCAAAATTGAAAAAAGACGTGTATAATAAACGCGTAAACAAAAAACAAAAAGAAAAAAGGAAAGAGGTTTTACAAATGAAAAATAATTATGTACAACGCCTTCATGAACTTGCAATACAGTTGGACAATTTAAGGGCAGAAATGAAAACCGCTGACAGCTATGGAACAAACGATGAAAAGCAAGAATTATCTGACAACATTCTTTCTATTGTTTCTAATCTTGAGTTTAATATTGCGCCCGATGTAATTTATTTATACGGGGAGGAAAATGACGTATGAAAAAAATTATCGTTAAAATGCCGGAAAGCGTAAAATTTGATAACACGCACAAAGGCGCGAAATGGACTTTTGACGGCGTGCATTATTGCAATGAAGGGAACGTAGCCGAGGCGGTTTTAAACTACTACTTCAATAATAAGCTTGAATATGACCATAATAGCGTTCGTTTTAATATTGAAGCAGACCTGCCCGCGCAAGGTATTAGTGTTAAAAGTGGGCGCTTTTCCCTTGCGTCGGCTGGGCTTCTCCATGGGGAGGACTTCTATTCTCAGCTTCAAGACTACACTATGCGCGATGCTGCTTCCGAGGTTGCATATGGTATTCTTATGAATGATAGTTTCGTTTATTACCTCATGAATCATGAAGATTTTTATGATTTTATGGTCGAATTCTACGATAGAAAAGAGTTTGAAAAGTATAACAGAATTCGCGGCTCTCGCAATTATGGTAAAATTGTAGAATGGCTCGAGAAGAGGGTGTAAAGCTGAAAAGCTTTACACCAATTCCCGCTTTAATAGATTAAAGGAATAAACCCTTTTCCTAAGCTCTATCTATTAAAGTTAAAGAAAAAAAGAAGGAAAGAAAATCAATAGATTTCTTTTTCTCTTTATTCCTTCTTTCTTTTCTTAGTCTTAACTAAGAATAAGCTAGCAAAAGAAGCTGGAAGCTAGAAAAAAGAAGTTTTAAAGATAAAAAGAAAACTATTGACTTTCTTTTTACTTTATAGTATAATAAGTATAGAAAGAAAGAAAGAAAGGTTCTTAACTATGGATATTATAAATTATACTATCTATAATGGTATTGACAATACCATTTTTAAAATGATGAAAAGTTATTTAGTAAATAACGATATTGATGAAATCTATAAAGAATGGAATTTCTGGGATGGTAGGGTAGAACGTTTCAAAAAGAATAAACAGTCGCGTTTTGCTTTTGAAGTTCTCTTTATTGGTAACGTTCTTACAGCAGTTGCACAGGTTCAATCTTATGATACGATAGGATATTATTTAGAAGGCTACCGCTCTGAAAAGACTAGTGCATTTCTTTCTTTTGTATTGCAGAACACCAAATGGAGTGTTCTTGAAAGTCAAGGAAAAAGGATTTTTGAAGGGCCTTTACTTCCCGAAGCAGAAGAAACACAAGAGAGAGAAGAAGAACAAAAAGACAAAAAACAAATTCTTCTTGAAAAAGTCCAAAAAGAAATTATAGAAGAGTATCCCGCTTTCAAAGAAGTCTTTTATAAGAAGTATAAAGATAATATTGCTTCAATGGTTTTCAATCTAAATGGAAATACAAATGATAGTAAATTATTAGAAAGATTGATTGAAGATGAAATGATTGAAGATTTCTCCAATTTTAAAATAAAACAAATTGAAAATCTTTTAAAAAACTCTTGACTTTTACAAAAATATGTGTTATAATAATTACAGAAAATAAGAAAGGAATTGATTGTATGAATACTCTTTATTATGAAATTGAAGGCCTTAAAAACGTCGGCACAAATTATGGTGAAGTAGAAATTCCCGAAAATGTCATTAGTTTAAACGCAGTTAGAAAAAAAGACGGAATATTTTTACAATATATTACAACATCTGAAAGAAAAATTGTATGGGCACAAGATATTGTAAATAAAAATTGTTCAAAAATTAAGTACATTCTTTCTGATGAAATTTTACATGTTACTTTTGTTGAACTACGCGATGGAAAAACTGGTTTTTCCAGATGTTCAACGAAGGATAAATTTAATATAACGATCGGAAGAGCGGTTGCAATTTGCCACGCATTGAAGAAAAAAATTCCAGATTTTATCTAAAAGAATTTTGAGTGTAGTTTATCTACACTCTTTCTTTTTCTCTGATTTTTTATTATGGTAATGCTTTAATTTGATAAAGTTCGTCGCCCGGGCGCGGACATCGAAATTAATAGAAATCTTTTCTAGAAAATAATCGCCCGACCGCTTTTGCGCGTTAAAGCATTAAAGGAAAATTTTCTAAAATATTTTTCAGAAAACTCTTGACTTTTCAAATGCCGCGTGGTATAATAATCTCAGAAAGAAACGAAAGGGCGAATATAAAATGACAAAAGAAATTTACTTTGATATGGATGGAACACTGGCTGATTTTTATGGGGTTGAAAATTGGTTGGATTATCTTGAAAGAGAAGATACAACGCCTTATAGAGAAGCAAAACCTCTTTTGAACATGAATGTCCTTGCAAGATATTTGAATAGACTTTCACGCAATGGTTGGAAAGTTAATATTGTTAGTTGGGGTTCTAAAAATGGTTCTTCTGATTATCTGCGCGAAGTTGAAAAAGCGAAAAAGGAATGGATTAAAAAACATTTGAAATCCGTTTTGTTTGAAAAATTTTATGTTGTTCCTTATGGAACACCGAAACAAAAAGTTTGCAACTTCTCGAACGGTTTTCTTTTTGATGATGAAAAGAAAAATCGCGTCGAATGGTCTGGTCGCGCGTTTGATGAAAAAAATATCTTAGGGATTCTAAAAGATTTGTATTGACAAATCAAAAGAAAAGTGCTATAATAATCTTAGAAAGAAACGAAAGGAATGTTCAAAATGAAAAAGGTTCTTGCGGGTTTAACTTACACAGTAGGCGCGGCGCTCTTAATCTGGTGTGTATTATCTTTCTTTGATGTACTGCGTGGACAGTGGTTCGATAATGTGTACAGTGTTTGGAACTTATTTAAACTCATTGCAGATTGGAGAGGTTAAAAATGTATTATATTGATGATGAAGCTTTTGAAACAAGAGAAGAGGCTTTCGAATATTTTTTGGATGATCTTGACTTTACCGATATTTCAACTTTAGATGAACTTTGCGAAAAGATGGGATATACAAAAGAACAATTGCTTGGAACTCTTTTATCTCTATCTTTTAAGAATGAATCCATTCCTTATCTTTGTGACAGGGTATTGAATGCAATAGAGGAAGTTTTTCAAGAAGAGATAATAGAAGAAGACGAAGAAGACGAAGAAGACGGCGATTGACCGTCTTTCTTTATTATAAAATAAATATACAGTTCAAGTCGCCCGGCCATTTCACTAAAATAAAGCATTAAAGCAACAAAAAAGGAAAAGAACGGGATTTTTCCCCCGTTCATTATTTTAAGGCTTTAAAATCAATTCATGTGTACAAGGTTCTATTGGATTATTTTCATCAAAAGAGTCTAAATAATTTTCATCAATATTAAATGCTCTAGCTCCCGAAACTTTAAGATATGGAACACCACAAAAGAAAAAAGTCATTCCAACTTTTAATTCCTCAAAGGTTATCATGTTATCTCGATCATCAGATCTCCAATTCATTTTAATTTTCCTCCTTAACGAAAATATAATCTTCCTTTTTAATAAGGTCTGTCCATAGATTATTTTCTACTTCCTCTATTTTCTTTTTATCTTCTTCACTTATTTTATCTTCTTCTATCCAATCAGTAATAGGGTTGATTTCATCTTTGAAACCCATTCCACCATAAAAAGACGAATAAAACCGAACCATTTTTTTGTACAATTTCATTTTAATCTTTCCCCTTTCTTTATGAATATATTATACCATACAAATCACGTTTTGTCAAGCGTTATTTTAATCGAACATATGTTTTTTTCGAGCGCCCGGGCGCGGCACTTTCGTGTGGTAAAGTGTTAAATCGTTAAAGTAAATGCAAGTTCCATTGAAAAACTTGCAAAAATTTTTTCAAGAAAACTATTGACAAAATCATGAAAATAGGTTATAATATAGGTGTTCCAAAAGGGAAAAGGAAGAAAAGAAAAGCAATGCGCCGAACGTGCAAAGAAAAAAATAAAAAAAAGGGCTTGACAAACTTCCGAAAGTGTGATATAATGAATACGTTCCCAAGAGGGACAAAAGAAAATTAAGGTTGCGACTTACCGCTAAAATGAAAGGAACTTATTATGACTAACAGAGAATTTCTTAACGCCGTTATCGCTCTCTCCGCTTCCGAGGAAATCACAGAACACGCAAAGGCTATGATTGCCTCTCTCGACAAGAGAAACGCGGCTCGTACCTCCAAGCCGTCTAAGACGCAGCTGGAGAACGCTCCGATCAAGGAGGCAATTCTGGGTATCATCGCAGAGATGAACGCGGAAGTTTCCGCTTCCGAACTGCACGAGCGTCTGAACATCAGTGTTCAGAAGGCTTCTTCTCTCTGCCGCCAGCTGGTAGAGGAAGGCAAGCTTTCCAAGGGTGAACGCAAGGAGAAGGGTAAAGGTCTTGTAAAGGTTTATTCCCTTGCAGAAGATTCTTCCGATGAAGAAGTGGAAGTAGAGGTAGAGTAAACTTTAACTTTGAGGGCGCGAAAGCGTCCTCTTTTTCTGCACTAACGCTTTAACACTTTAAAGCGTTACCACTTTAATGCGATGCGGCGCCCGGGCGCGGCACTTTCGCGCGCTAAATCGTTAAAGTAAATGCAAGAAGATCCGATAAACTTGCAAAAATAATTTTTGAAAAACTATTGACAAAACTCTTAATAGGGTGTATAATATAGGTGTTCCGAAAGGGAAAAAGAATAGTTATTTTGAAAGGAAGTATTGACTATGGCAAAAATTTCTGATGCAGTAAAAATCCGTTTCATGAACGAAATCAAAGAATTTCTCGAGAAGAACGGAAACGATGTCCTCAAGGTCAAAAGCGGAACCTATTCTATTCCGTGGGTAGAAGGTGATGATGAAGGCTATCTGAACATTACTTTCAGTGTACCGAAGGGTTCGCGTGATGGCTCGTCCCTCTATGATGGTTATGAGGAAGCGCAGAACTACGAACTCGAAACCAAAGAAAAAGAAGAACGCAAGGCAGAACGCGAGCGCAAAAAGCGCGAGAAAATCGAGCGCGACAAGAAAGCGCGAGAGGAAGCCAAGCGCAAGAAAGAAGAAAGAGAAGCAGAGGAAAAGAAAGAAGGTTGAACGAGAGGGCGCGAAAGCGTCCTTTTTTTATTGATCACTTTAATACGTTAAAGTATTATTGCGTTATCATATCACCACTTTATCATGGTGAAGTGCGACGCCCGGGCACGATAATATTTTATTTATACCGAAAAAACTATTGACAAATTCAAAAATAAGAAGTATAATATAAACAGAAAGAAAGAAAGGAATTGATAACATGACAGATTTTGATTGGACTGATGTGCGGTGGGCAGTTGTGAAAAAGGATGGAACTTTTGCGGGTGTTCCGTGTGCGAGTTACAATGAAGCCCGTGACCTTGCGGCTCAGCATGAGGGAGCAAAAATCTTCTTTCTGGCTTACGAACCCGATGAAGATGATGAACCCGATGGCATTGATAGCGATGAGGGCTTTGACCCTTATATTGGCTGTTTCACCTATGATTGCTAAAAGGAGGCTAACGCCTTCTTTTTTTATGCTCAAATTTTAAGGTTTTAATATCTGAAAGTCCACCGTCGGGCGCGGCTTGTTAAAAAGATAACAAAAAAATATTCAAAATACTATTGACAAAACATCTTAAAGGGTGTATAATAGGAGCATAAAGAAAAGAAAGCGAGAATAAGAAAATGAATCGTAATGTTATTGTACTTGACACGGAAACTGCAAATTCTCTTGAGGAACCGATTGCGTATGATATTGGTTTTGCAGTCATTGACACGGAAAACGGCGATATTCTTGAAGAACATTCCTTTGCCATTGCCGAGATTTTTCTTGATAAAGAATTGATGAACAGTGCGTATTATAAAGAAAAAATTCCTCAGTATTGGAAAGAAATTAAAAAAGGAACGCGAAAACTTGTAAAATTTGAAACTGCACGCCGTATTCTTTATCAAGTCGTAAAAAAATATAATGTCAACGTCATTGCGGCACACAACGCACGATTTGACAACCGTTCAACAAATCTTTCGAGACGTTATTTGACTTCTTCAAAATATCGTTTCTTCTTCCCTTATGGTATTGAAGTTTGGGACACTTTGAAAATGGCGCGAGAAGTTATGAAAGAAAATGAAGATTATACGCGTTTCTGTATTGAAAATAACTACATGACAAAAAGAAATCAGAAAAGATTTACAGCAGAAATTTTGTATAGATACTTGACAGGAAATAATGATTTTGAAGAAGCACACCGAGGGATTGATGATGTAAGAATTGAAAAAGAAATTTTTATGTATTGCTTGGGAATCAATCCAGAAATTGATGGAAGACTTTGGAAATAAAAAGGAGAAAGAAAAATGTTTGAACGTATTAAGAAATTATATTCCGATTCTATTTTGACAACTACTATTCGACACTTTATTTGTAATTTTATTACAATCGATGGAAAAGAACATTTTTATTCTGGTTTTAATTATATCGATGAAGATGCGATAAGTTGTAGCGGCCCCGAATATATTATGTATGATGTTCGTTCGGATGGATACATTAAAGATGATAACGATATTATGTATCCGTTACAAAATATCATTTCTATTTCTTGGGTATGTGATGATGAAATAGAAAACGTATATGTAAAAGAATATAAAGTTTTTTATACTAAAGACTCAAAAAAGAAAGAAAAAACTGTTGATAAGAAATAAAAAGAGAGGACGCAAAAGCGTCCTTTTTCACTTTACTAAAGAAAAGTGGCCGGCGCCGCCGAAAAAATTTTTAAAAACTATTGACAAATAAAAGAAAAGATGTTATAATATAAACAGAAAAAAAGGAAAGGAAGAAAGAAAATGGAAATAAAAAAAATGAATGATTTAACGTATGTTCTTCATTTTGATACGGATATACAGATGAAAGCATTATTTCGTTATTTATATAAATCATCTGAAAAATATTGTTATAACGCAGATTTAGATTGCCATGATTGCATATTATTAAAAGACTGTTGTGAATATTGGAAATTGATGGATGCGATATCTGAAAGAGTAGAAGAAAGATGAATGAAGTTATGACACGAAATGAATTGCAACAAATGCGATACCGTGTATGCGAATTGCAAGAAGTATTTTATGGAACGCAGGAATGTAGCCAAAGTACATGCAATGCTTGCCCTTATAATGACATTTGCGAAGTAACGAATGTGTTATTCAAACTTATATTATACAAGTTGAAAATTAACAGTGAAAGGAATTGATAAAATGAAATGGACAGATAGTTTAATTATAAAAGATACTCTTTTTAAAGATTTAAAAATTGGTGAAGGTTTTGAGGATTGGGATTCTCTTTACATTAAAATTAGTGACAATTGCGCATTTGATGTTGTCAATGATAAAAATATTACGTTTGATTCTGCCGTGGAAGTTACTCCACGTGACTGTGAAATTATTTTCCACTAAGGAGGCTTAAAAATGAAAGCAGAAACATATCAAGTAAAATTCAAACCCATAGACGAAAAAGATGAATACAATGGAATTCTCGTCTACAATGAAAACGAACTAAAAGAAAGTATGTTTATTTGTTCTTGCTGTGGAGGAATTTTTCCTCTTGATGAAGTTGACAGTTATAAAAAATATCCGACATGGGTGGATTTCTCCGCCGAAATTTGAGGGCTTTTTGCCCTCTTTTTTTTATATGTAATTTTAGCACTTTAAAGTGCTAAAGCGTGCGCCCGGGCACTTCACCACACTAAAGCGAAAAAGTCAAAAATCAATAAATTGATAAATCAATAAATCAATAAATTCGTACTGTTGTATAACTTTCCAGCGCGAAAGCGAACATATGTTCCGAACAAACGTTCGATTGTGACGTGAAAGCGAACAAACGTTCGAGTCAATTCCAATGCCTTGTCAAACAGTTGACATTAATTCTAATGTACTGGGCGCGCTGTCAACTATTTGACAGATAAGCTGGAAGCTACACCTTATGAATAAGCTGGAACAATGTGGGCGCGCGAATAAGCTGGAACACGTCACTCGAACATATGTTCGCCCGCTAAGCTGGAACTCCAAAATTTTTGTAACTTGAAATTTAAAATTTTCCGAAATTTGTAGAGGAACATCATATAAAAATTCACCTATAATCGTAAAGAAAAAAAAGCATCTTTTTTTAGCCCTTGGATGCGTCATGGCTAAGCTGGAACACGTCATTAAAGAGAGGGCGCGCAGTCAAATTCTAACTTTGCATATGATAATCGAACATATGTTCGTTTTTATTATAAATTTTTTCGGCCGAAATTTGAAGTCAGAATAAGCTGGAAGTTTGTTTGTTTACAACTCATCATAAGAGATATTTTTGATATATTCTGAAAAGTAAGACTTGACTTCTAACTTCACAGGAATTTGGGGCGCAAGAAACTTTTCGGCTCAAAAGAGGCAAGAGTTAATGGACGTCATTAGGGAGAGCTGCGCCGAAAATTCAAAGCAAAACCAAAACGCAACGTATACGTTTTCTCGTACAATTACGTATACGTAAAACGTATACAATAACGTATACGTATATATGTATATGTAAAACGTATAGGAAAATTTTTTTCGGTTTCGCGTTCAAAAAAATGTACGGAATAACGTATACGTTCTACTTATATATAATACGTATACGTAAAAAAATTTTTTTTGCAAATTGGTTCATTTTTGCGTAGCAAAAAGAACTAAAAATCCACTTTTATATGTAAGTAAAGGTAATACATTTATTATATACGGCGTTCTCGGGAACGCCCCGAAACCCGTTCACCCCTTACCCCTACGAAAAACGTATACGTAATACCCGTAATACGTAGAAGAAAGACGTATACGTAATACCCAAGCGCCACCCGAACCAAGAAAAAAACGTATACGTAATTCCCGTACAAGAAAACGTATACGTAGTACATGTACGTAATACGTATACGTAATACGTAGAAGAAAAACGTATACGTAATACGTAGAAGAAAAACGTATACGTATTACGTATACGTAATACGTAGAAGAAAACGTATACGTAATACGTATACGAGGAAAGAGAGAGAAACCCTTTTTCTCCTCTTTCTCTTTCTCCCATAACGTATACGTATTACGTATACGTATTACGTATACGAGTGCCCTAAAAATTGGTTTGAATACGGCGCGACTTCGATAGTTTTAATCCATCAGCTAGAATTTAGAAGTCGCGCCGTCTTCGATTTTTGGAAAATTTTTACTCAAATAAAATTGATTCTTCATAGGACATGAGTAATTCTTCCAAATTAAATGGAAAATTTTCTGGAATTTTTTCTTCGATTTTTCTCCACCCGTTCAATTCTTCATCGGTTGGTTTTACTAAACCATTCTTCACTTCTCTTATTCTTTCAAAAGTAGAAGGCGCGATGTCGAAGAAATCTTTGTATTCGCCGCCATTAGCCAAAATTTTCAGCCACTCTCCAAACATCATTTGATATGACATTTCTTTTGAAGTTGGATAAAGATTATTAGAGAGTTTATGACACATACCTCTAATTGCTTTAAAAGTTCCACTTCGCGCGGACTTCGCAATTAAGTCTCGGTTTCCAATTATTTCATTAAAAACAAAATCATATCCATTTATCGCTTGTTTATCAACACTCCAAAGAAGCTCAAGCGCATTAAAATTTCCTTTTCTTAAATCAACAAACCATTTTCGAAAATCGATTGAAGTATCATATCCACCAAACGTATTCTTTCCTTGCTTGAACCTTGAGATTCGACCGTCGATAAAATCTTTCCATTCTGGTTTTACAAGTACCATGTAATCTTTATCTGAATTTTCTGAATTAAGACGATAATTCTGAGAGCCATAAAGCGCTCTAAAACATGGTTTACCAAAAGTGGTTTTATTAATTTTCATCCCGAATCCTCCTAGTCTTTTGTAATCTATTAAGATACTCACTAAGCTTTTTCTGAAAATCTTCATCTTCCAAGAAGAAGCTATCCGTCCCCATCCAGCTCTGAAAGTTACAAATGAGCTGCATAAAACGCCAATCTGGGAATTCATACCAAACTTCACGAAGCATATTCAAGCACTTATTAATTCTTTTAGGATCTCTCATTAGAATCTACCTCCACCCATTCATATTCATTTACCATGTCGCCGCAAACAGACGTACAAATAAAATCTTCAAGATATTTATCAACTTCTTCGTCAAAATACCAATCAGGAACGTGAACTTCCGCTTCCCCAGAAAATTTCAACTGTACTAGCATTTCAAATCTCCTTTTTATATACAATACTTACATTACCGTCAAAGATACTTACATACATTGGTTTATTCTCATCAGTAATATTAAATTTCTCTTTGAAAAAGTTCTGATTGTCTTCGTCAAGATCACACCAATCTATGTCAAAGTTAATCAGAAAACTGGGGATACGATCAGTTTCATAAACCATTATACAGCCTCCTTACTTCAAATCATCCATTGAATTAATACCCATCGCATCATAAATTCTTTTAAGAAAGTCACTCCAATCTTTAATAAGAGGTAAAGTTTTTTGAAGCTCTAAAAGAGGAGGTATCTCTTTATTTAATGTGTTATAATTAATATTACTAACAGGAGTCTTGTTCTTGCTTATTGCATGCGCCCTATGATTCAAACCAACAAGAGTTTTAATAAAATGTTTTCTTGTCATTTAGTATCTACTTCCTTTCTCATTTTCTAATAATATTATACCAAATTTTTGTACGAATTTCAAATATTATTAGTTTGAGTGCTGATGGCGCGACTTCGATAAAAATTCAGATAGAGCTTCTCGAATTACTTCACTCACTTTCGCGCCATTTGCATCGCAATAGATACGCAATTCATTTTTCATTTCTTCAGTAATATTCGCACGAATTGGATAAATATAAGCTGCTTTCACTTTTCATCTCTCCCACTTTCAATACCATCATAAAAATAAGCACCAATCAAAATTCCCCAAACAACTGCTTGCAACCAATTAGGACAATTTTTTAAAATATAATCAGCGCCACCGACCGCAGCAAGATACAATAAAGTTCTTCGACCCCAATTCCATCTTTCCATTTTATTCCACCTCGTCATATTCTGTTATGATCTCTAGATTACCTGCACAATCAACTAAGTCCCTTCGATGATAGAGATCAGCGCAACCGAGTCTTACTTCATCATTATCTACTTTTTCCAAAAACTCATTTACGTTCATGGTGCGATACCGCGGCTTTCCATTTTCTCTCCAAAAAATACCAACGCCAGCTTCATATTTGGTAATCCTTACATTTTCCCAATTTCCATCAAGAAGCATCCAATTACCATAAACAATACATAAATCTTTTATTGCTCTTTCAAAGCGACTTTTCATTTTTTAACCTCTCTATTTGACATGGCTACAAAAATTTCGGCTAGCTGTTTTAATTCAGCACGATTTAAAATTACATCATGATTTATATAATCTTTACCACGAATAATTGACCAAATCATTTTCAACTTTTGACGAACTCGGCGCGACTTCGATTCAGCTAAGAATTTTGATGTAATACAAGAGCTAAAGCAATAAAGATCTTCTTCTTGAGAGAGCTGGAATGAATATCCATCACTGCAGCCGCAATTACAAGATATAATTACGCCAGTGTTATCCTTAGAAGTATATATCATAGCAATTCTCCTTTAGTTGAACTTACTCTCAATATAACCTTCAGGAATAAAATCTGTAGTAACACTAATATATGGTTTTTCCCCAGCGCATTCTATATAACAAGTGATTGACAAGCCACATCTATACTTATAATTATTTGCAATCCTTTCGGCATTATCAATCACTGCCTGGCCGTAGTCCTTAATGGTTTGAATAATATTCTCTTCTGTTCCTCTTTCCATATTTTTCTCCTTTAACTTTCATTCACAAACGAAATTTTCATAAAACCAACGTAATTATGCTCATTGCAATAATAATGGTACCATTTCTCATACCTGTCTTTTTCTTCATTATATTCTAGAATTCCAAAGTCAGAAGAAGAATAAAACAAATGACCATCATTATCAATTTTAAGAAGCTCGTCATTATAAAAACAATCTGTACTTAACGTACCACTTTTGTTAATTTCAACCAACTCGATATAATCAAGCCTTTTTCCTTTGTAATTAAGAAGCTCCGACATAGGATGGTACATTCTGTTGCTTAATTTATATGTGTCGATTTCTTTTCGAATATCATCAACTCTATGCTCTGCTACCGTTATAGCTTCCAATAAAAGAACAAGCTCTTTTTTTGCGAGTTCTAAATCCTTAAGCATATTATCGAGTGTTCTTTCCATAATCACTTCTCCTTGTATCGCAAATCAATCTATATCTTCACCATTATCAATAATTCTTGCTCTTGTATTCCACAAGCTGACCGCTAAGTCATAGCCATTAATATCAAATTTAGGCTGGCCATTTACAAGCCTAAATTCTGAATTGCGAGTAAAATAAATTTTGCATTTATCACAGCCAACTTGGTACGAGGCGATATATACTCCGTCTCCTTTATGTCCATTGGCATACTCTTTTACGTGCGCTTCTCCGCCACAAAACGGGCAAGGTTTTAGTTCATTCATATTTATTACCTCCATCTTCGCTATACAATTCTTCCATATCTCTTTCGTTCCAAATACATGTTGCATGCTCTATATCATCATATAGATATTCACCGCACATTGGACAATAATTGTATTGATACGTTACTTGCACTTCAAATATTCCCTCACTATTTGGTAAAAATCTAGAAGGATTATGATAAAATCCACATTTTGGACAAAAAGCGTAGATGGCGCCATTGTCTTTAAATTTTTCATACGTCCATGTCATTTTCCTGTTCCCACTCCTTTTTAAAACGAGAATAGACAGCCGCGCATTTTGGACACAAATCCTCATGGCCTAATTTTTCCCAACTATAAGGTCGTTGGCTTAGACGACCATTATAAGCATTAAGGCCAGTCCTTTCTAACTCAACCTTCCCACAATGATCACATATATAAACCCATCTCTTAACTTTCATTAGAAGCCTCCAGTGTATCTTTTTATAAGATAATTAATAAGTTTACCTTGATAATCGACCCTCTTCTCCAGATCTCTAACTTTCTTCTCAAGAGGTTTTACTAATTCTCCATACCAGTCGCAATCATCAATTAGCGCATCGCTCTTTTCAATGTTATCTAAGATAGAAAGAAGTTTTTCATACGTAGCTGGTGTATTATCTTTATAACGAGAAAATACGTCTTTTACCGCTTCCCTCATTAAAAATATATCAAGTTTAGTCATCTTTATCCTCCAGAACCCAAATTTGTCCTCGGTTATCTATGATTTTATAATTATCAGTTACTTCTTTAAATGTAGTGGTATCTGAAATCTTTACCTCGTACTTGTAACGACCAGTCGGCGCGCCAGGTATAGCTGCATTTAATAACAACCAAACTCCACCAACAACAACTCCAATGGCAGCTATCCACATACAGATTGTACTAATTTTATCTCTAATTGTCCCAAGTGGCGCGAAGCCTAAAATAAAACTTAGAATGCTAATGCAAACAAATACCATCAAGATTGACAAAATTAGATAATTATCCCAAAGAGAACCATTAATAGGAGTTTTTGTAAGAATTTCCATCTTTATTTATCCTCCAACACCCAAATTTTTCCATGCGATTCAATTATATTATACTTTTCAACTATTTCTTTGTAATCTGCCGAATCGTCCACTATTGCTGTATATCGATTTCTACCAGAAGGTGTATCTGGTACAACCGCGCAAGCTACACCAGCAGAAAATATACATAAGATGAAACTTCCAAATAAAATAGCACAAATTTTTTCTGCTTTTTCTATGTCCCGAGAAAATAACAAAAGAACAATTAAACACGAAAAAATACTTACTGCTCCCCAAATAAGAAAAAAGGTAGAAGGTATATTATTTTGCATAATTGGAGTTACTTCAATTATTTCCATAGAGTTCCAAAAACTCCTTTCCAAAAAGTTCTTTTGCCTGTCTTACTGCTTTCTCGCTTGCGAAATAAACACAATCTCTTTTTTTAACATAGGAGTTTTCTACAGCACAATAAACTTCTCCTTTGTTGACAACAAGAAGATAACGATTATCATGTTCCGTCATATTTCGTAAGCCATTCGCTAACGAAAATCTCAACATTTTTCTGAAAAGAAGTTCTCTTTTTGCAACGTATTCTGCGTCTTCTTTTGTTGAGAAATAATTACCCGTTTCAAAAGCTGCGTTGTCTCCTTGTGAAAAAGTATCACAGTATTTAAAAGGTTCACTATCATAACCATTCATTGACCAATAATACTGACCTTTTTCTCTATGAAATCCCGAAACAGGTTCTTCAATTTCTTCGTAAGTAATCTTATATTTCTTACCATTAAGTTCAATTATTTGTGATTCCATAAACTTCTTTAAACTCCTTTTCAAACTCTTTTTTAGCTTCTTCCGCAACTTCTTTTGAGTTAAAATAAATAACACCAATTTGACGTAGTAGACATACGTAAGAAATTACGATGCCTTCCAAAGTATAACTTAAATACCACTTTTGAGTATCTTCATTGTTCCAGTCAATTTTATCACCATCATGGGTCAAGGAGAAGCGCCACATCTTTCTAAGGAGAATTTCTTCTGCGGCTCGCTTTTTCAGAAGTTCTTCATTAAGGCAATAATTACCAATTTTATACCGCCTATCATCAAAAGAAATATTCGCTTCGGTAACTTTATATACTACACCATCTTGTCCTATGTAATAGTAGTCAGCATCTTTTGCTTGTCTTTCAAAACTATTACTCAAACTATTATTAGCATGATTTTTAATTAAATCAACTAATTCTTTATCTGCTTTATATTCAACACCATCAACATAAATAAAATCAGTCATTTTCTTCCTCCAAATCTGGAAAATCAATAATCGCCCATGCAGACGGCGCGAACCCGTAAACTTTAGTTAATGGAAAGTGAGAGAAAGAAACATTATCAGTCCAAACATCACTCTCTTTATTATAAAGACATTGTTCTACCCATTTATGATCATTTGTCTTCATTGCACAAAAATAGAGACCTCCTTTATCTGGCTTTTCTTCAGGATATTTTCTCCATCTAATAAGGCTTTCATTCTTTGTTTCTTTTTCTTCTTCTTGGAGTTTCTCAAAAAAATTCACAAGGTCATCTGCATTGTCGCGTGTTTGTTCAAAAAGTCGAATAATTTCATCATACTTCTTCATTATCAGTAGCCTCCTCTGCCCAAAGAATTGGAAGAACCATCTCTCCATTTACTGTCCAAACATTACCTAATGTAGAGTAAAAGCAATATTCCAATCTTTCGTCTTCTCCAATTTTTACATCTGCAAAATATCTGCCGTCTTTCTCAGGTTTTTTATCGAGCTGATGCCAAATAATCATTTTATTCCTCCGCGTAATCCATTAAGGTATTCGTAATATTAGGAATTAAATTATAACAAGTATCGGAGTCGCGCCACTTACATTTTTCACATTCCCCATAAAAAATATCATCTTCAGAACAATATTTATAGCAATCTCTTAATTCTTTAACCTCTCTTGCTTTATTGGGTTCATTATGTAAATAAAAAAGTTCACTATAAACGCCAAGAGTGCTAAAAATTTCATCTCTTACAATTTTTCTACATTTTTCTTTATTTGAATCAATTTCTCTTAATGGACAAACATTACATCTTCGATTACAACACCAATAAAAAGCAAAAGCAACATCTTTAATATCAAATTTAGAATTGATTCTTCCCATAGTCTTCTCCAATCTTTAAAAGAACTCGTTCAACTTCTAAGTTCAAAAGAGTACATTTTTCTGAACTATCATAACCCCATAAGCAACTAACGCAATTCATTTGATCACAAAGATTACAAAAAATGAAACCATTTAAAAGTTCCTGGATATATTTAGACTCTTCTTTTCGGTTTTTACTACGGAGAAAATAGAAATATTCAGTAAGCTGATCTACAATAAGTTCTAAAATTTCTTTATTGCAATCAATATTTTTTTTTCTTTCACAGTTGTCACAATTTCCATTATCACATCCTTTTAACAACTGCACGAGTTCTTCCCTTGTGTATTTTGGCTCTGCTTTTCCACAAGTATCATCCGGCTTAACAATACCTCTCATAGCAATCGCGCACTCTCCATAACAATCAGAAAACATTAGGTGTTTACAATTTTGACAAGTAATCATTCATCTTCCTCCCTTATTTCCCAATCTACATTGTCATAAGGGAAGTCAGCGTTTTTGTCTATTGCTTCTCTAATTTCAGCTGATGAAGCATTATCAGGCACTTCAATCTGATCAAAGATAAAATATTCAATATCAATCAGCATTTTCATCTTCTCCTTTTAGCAATCCTCCACCTCGATTTCCATATCGCTATAATCCATAGGGGCTTCTTCTTCTGCTAATTCTTTAATATCTTCATAAGAAGTAACATCTGAAACTGTAAAATCTTTTACAACTGTATACGTAACAAAAACCTGCTTCATATTATCTGTTCCTTTCCTTTTTTTCTATAATAATTATACCAAAATTTTGTACATTTTTCAAACTTTAAATGGTTATTGGATATGAAAAAAGAGAGCTATTAGCTCTCCTATTTCGTCTCTTTATTCGCGTTTTATATACGGCGCGATCCCGATTCGAGCGACCATTATTTCTTCTTATTAATAATCTTCACCTTATAACCAAGTTCTTTCTCGATTTCATCGAGAGTCATTTCTCGAGAAATAGGTTCTGTAATAATATCAAAACAATAACCAAGAATTTTTGAACCTCGCTTACTTGCAAATGCAGAGTCAGCCGCGTACAAAGTCATTGAATCCTTACAATCTATATAGACGTGTGTGCCAACGTAAAATGACTCACTCTTAATAGATGGAAGACGTCCTTGAATAAGAGGTAATACTGCTTTTGGGATTTCAACAATGTGCTTACCTTTTTCGTCTTCATATTCATAAGCTAATGCAAGATACCAAGTCTTATCTTCTTTAAAAGGAGTAACACTAATAAGTTCAGCAGCCGTATATTTATTCATTAAATATCAGTCCTTTCATTTCAAATATAACAACACCACATCCAATACTTTATTTATGTCAGAATCTTACAATCATTAGTGGAAACCCAATAAAAATTCTTGTCTTCACTCACGACAAGAAAACGATCTCCAGCTGGATCCACAAAATATACTTTAGAATTATGTGAATCGCCATAGTCGTCATACCAAACCACAAAAATATTAGACGTCACTACTCTTCTTTCGTTACTTAATCTCTTTTTTCAGAAGCTCGTCTCTGTAATCCCGTAGCAGATCACAGATTTCTTGAATTTCTGAGTCAGTTAATTTATGCGTATCCCAAAGCATGATATTACGAAGTTTATCGCATTCGCACATAATTTTACAAATTTCAGATACGGTCATTATACTTTTCCTTTCTTAGCTTCTTTAAGTATTTGCTATACTTCTTGCTGTATTTCCTTAGTAATATTTTTAGCATAATTGAATTAGTTTGTTCTGCGTTTTCCGGCATAGTTGTAAGATAAGGATAATTTTCTTTATCATCGACTAAGGTTTTAAACAGCAGATCAAGCGCATACTGAGCAGAAATTGGAGGATCATCAAGAAAAAGATCTGGGTCGTTGAACCACTCTGCTTTCTTTCTGCTATAACCTTCAAAGGAAATATCTTTAGACCAAACCATCTTCTATTCCTTTCAGAATATCGACTACTTCTAAAATTCGACCCTTGATAGAAATCAAATGAGTGCGCAGTTGCTCTAATTCCGGAGCAAGTTCAATGTAACCAGCAAGAATATTAAGACTATTGCATTCGTCTAATAGTTCTTGTATTAGTTTCTTGTGTTCCATCATTATCCTCTTTTCTTTTTTACTTTAAAAAGAAGACATTCATAGACTAAATCTCCGCGAGATTGTTCTCCAAAGATGGCCTCGTTCTATACAAATCCAAGCGAAAAGGTAAGGACATTGTGTTTCACGCATGAAAACTGCAAACCGTCTCGCACTATTTCTCTGTATTCCACACGACATCAGCAGCTTGACGAATCGTTTACGAGTCATTTTTCATTCTCCTGTTCCAAGCTTCAGCTGCTTCTTCTACTGTTTCTTTTTCTTTAGTGCAATAACTACATTTTGGACAAGAAATACGGTAGGTAGTTTGATTGCTCTGAAAATGACCATACGGTACTATTCTGCCATTATTGTAACCACATTTTTTACATGGCATTAAAAAATTTGTTTTGTCATTTTTTACCTCAATTTCCTCTTGGCATTTACAAATTGAACGTTTATCCATTATTTTTTTCATCGATCTCTCTCACATCGAATTTTATAAGACAGCTTTTACAAATATTTTCTTTGATGGGCTTATTTATAGCTTCCTTCCAAACTTCGGCTTTTCTATAACCTTCAAGCCAAATATAACGCTTACATTCTAGGCATAAACGTGGAATAAATGCAAATCGATTACATGAGAGCATCATCGTTACTCCACCTTTCCAGTAATTAGCTCACTGTAAGGCAAACTCTCAATCCAATTACAGAAGTCGCGCCATTCATCAAGCTTATGGTTCTTACGGGACTTATACATATTTGCCAAAACCTCATAATTCAGCATAACTGTCCTACGCTGATTATAAGAGCTTGGAAGGAGCTGAATTATAGAATACCAAAATTTTTTGTCGTTAGTTTGAATATATCTTCCTCGGTAGTAGTTAAGAACATTGATTGTTAAACCAAGAAGGTCGTCACCATCTACCCGGATGTTATTTGCATCATTGAGAAAAAAAGCATCGCCAGCATCATTATTGGCCATACTCAGTAAATGTTCATGGCTGAAATCCTCTGGCATAAACTCTTTTGCATGAATCTTGTGCATTGTTGAACAGGAATTTGCTACTGTTCCAACTTTGTACGTATCGAATTCTTTCCCATCACCCTAATATTTTCATATTAGATTGGACTATCTTTTACTTTTATTTATATCAAAATAAAAGAACACCATTTCCAATTACGTATCAATAGTAATCGTACTCCTCGTCTAACCGAGGATAGTCTCTACAGGTTTATTTAATAAAGTATTTAAGTTATAACTTTCGTTATAAGAAATAATAATTATTTGATACTTTATTAAATTTTCCCACGGGATTGCCACCACCATAATGTGCTGAGGTTTCCCCGTTAGCTATTAACATAATTAATAACCCCGTTGATGAAACGGAAAAGCGTTTACTGGCAGAAAGTTTACCAGTATAAAGGAGCCGTAATATCAAGGTATACGGTAATCATCCGCATGAATTTACGATGATCCGTACCTGCATTACGAAGACGAGTCATGAGATCAAGATCATTAGTACCAATACCTCTTCGATATGGTTTTCCGGCAGATTCAAAAATATAAGCACATTTATTATAGTCATGACAACCACGACAATTTTCCGTCGATGGCTTACAGAAACTATCGCTCTTCTTCCAAGAGTTCATCGGATTACGCATACCACGAATGGCAGCTTCCCAACCCATTACTTCAGTATTTTCAATTTTTATCATCTTTATGTCTTCTCTCCTTACTCTCTTTAATAGACCCCGCGGCAACTAGAGCCATAGCAAAAGCTCCAAAGGTCGCCCCAATAAAAAGACCAATCAAAAAACTAATCATCTTCTTCCTCCTCAAAACCATCGTATGTAGCAACAATATCATACAATGTTTGTGCTAAAGTCTTTCTATCTAAAGTAATACCAGCTCTTTCAAAATAATGAAGCTGATCATTTATAGTGTCTTCATAAGCCTCAATATAGTCCTCAACTCTCCAATCACCATCAATAATTTTTTTTAGATAATCTAAGAGACAACGACCCTTTGCTGTCAGCATATATTTTTTCATTCGCAATACTCCCACTCAAGACTACCGCCGCACATTTCTTCATCCTTATAATCAAACTGAATTACATAATTTTCTAGACAAGGCTCATCACAATAGAACTTACACATATATCCATTCTTCACAAGAATACTCATAAACTTTGAAATGTCATCAAACATTTCACGGCGCGCGTCCTCAATTTCAAAGTGCGCGTCCTCAATTTTAAAGTGCTTATTTTTATAACTATCAAGGCTAAAACAAATACTATTTGGTTTCATATTAACCCTCGCTTTCTAAAATCCAATAAACATTTTGATTCTTTTCATTCTTGGATACACCAATTTTTCCCTTTTTGTCGAGAGAACGAAGTACACCTCCGACTTGGGTTGGACTAATTGAAATTCCAAATTTACGCATCGCCGCAGTCGAAATGGATTTAGAGGTTATACAACTTCTTTCGCTAAGAATTGCTTCAACAATTTCGAGATTAGTCATTTCCATCTAGCTGTTCATCTCCAAGAATATATATATCTCTATCATAATCTTCTTCGAAAGTGAAAGTTACTTCATCAACACCTTTTCCAAAATAGCGTTCAATTTCATCAATTCCTTCTTTGACATCGCGCACAAGTCCATTTGCCCTATACATTTTGTCGTCAACTTCTTCATAATAAAGAACGGAAAATTTAACCATATTTTTTGAGTACCTCTTTTCCTTTTTTTCTATAATAATTATACCAAAATTTTATGTAAAAATCAATTAACTTCTTATTTAAATTTTTATATTCTTATTAAAATATCCCCACTTAATTTGTGAGAGAATTACTAAGGAGGGAGCCTTATGTTGCTATATGACGGTCGCTCCTATGCTTTTCAGTGGGATTTAAATATCTCAGTGGTTGTCCCAAAAGCAATGGAAGGACAAGATATTGAATTTTCTTTCTCCAAAGATGAAAACGCTGTCACAACAAAGGCTTATCTAAAAAATGGCCTAATAATTGCTGATATTCCTAATTATCTTTTAAAAAGAACTGGTTTTTTAAATGTATATCATATATTAGAAGATGAGAAAGGAAATAGAACAATTTGGCGTGGTCAATTAAGAATTCTTAAAAAAGAAAAGCCTGATGATTATCCCGGTTCGTGGGAAGAAGAGAAAAAGAATGGGACTCGTTAAATAAAAGAGTCACTAAGTTAGAAGAAGAACTTCCAAAATACGAACTTAAAGTTGGAACCGAGATAAACCTTGGCGGCGTAAAAAGCTCTAAAGAAAAAAATAAAATAGAGATTCTCGAAGATGGAACCATGCAGATAAATGATATAGATCTGGCGTTAGACCTTATCTTTAGTGGTGGTGGGGCTGACGTTAGTGAGGAGGAATTTTAATGGCTATCCAAATTCTTAATGCCCGTTTCACAGTTAGAAATGATTCTGCTGAGAAATGGGAATCCTCCAATCCAATATTACTAAAAGGTGAAATAGGTCTTGAAAACGACACCAGCCAATTTAAATTTGGTGATGATGTAACACCGTGGAACGAACTAAAACACGTAACACTTCCTTTGAATCCAGAAACTCCTGTTGTTGAAAGTTTAAAAATTAACGGAGAACTTCTAAAAAAGAATGAGGATGGTTCTATTGAATTGCCGTTAGCAAGCGCTGGTGATTATGGTTTAGTTAAACCAGACAACGAGACATTAAGCGCAGACAACGGTGTTCTGTCTATCTCAAAGTTAAGTGTAGATAAACTTTATGTTAAAGAAGATTCCGAATTAATACTTGATGGAGATCATGCTTGATATGGCAAATACAGTTTTACAAACTCGTATTCAACTAAAATATGATACTTATACTAATTGGCAAACTAACAACCCCGTTCTTAGAAAAGGTGAATTAGGTATTGCCGAGGTGCCTGCTGAAACCGGCGCAACTCAAGGCGAGCCTGCGGTTCTAATTAAAGTTGGTGATGGTACTTCTAACTGGAAAGACCTAAAGTATATTACTGGTCTTGCCGGAGATGTTTATGCTTGGGCAAAGGCGGCTACGAAGCCAACTTATACCGCAAATGAAATTTCTGGTCTTTCTAATTACATTTCTGGTCAGATTAAGGATACTGATACTCAATACACAATTAGACTCGAGGGCCGTACTATTAAACTTTTCTCTAAGAATAAAGACGATGTTGATTTTGGTGAGACTCCAATCGCTTCTGTTACCATTCCAGAGACAACTTATACTTTAATCACTGGTGTAACAAACGGTACTGTTAAGTTCAATGGTACTGAAGTTGCAGTTGCTGGTCTAAAGAGCGCAGCTTATGAAGATGCAAGTGCATTTGATGGCGCTGGTTCTGCTGCTGCTGTTCTTGGTAAGACTTCTGACGCTGCTTCTGCTAATACAGTACACGGCGCGAAGGCCGCTGCTGCAGCTGCACAGGCCACAGCTAGTGCAGCTATGCCAAAGGCTGGAGGTACATTCACTGGTGCTGTTACACTTAGCGGCGCTCCAACTGCTGAACTTCATGCTGCGACTAAGAAATATGTAGACGAAGCAAAAACTTCCGCTATTACTACCGCTGCTGCTGATGCAACAACAAAAGCTAATGCGGCAAAGGATGCGGCTGCCGCAGATGCTACTTCAAAGGCTAACCAAGCTTTAACCGATGCAAAGGCTTATGCTGATGAAAAGACTGCTGGTCTTACGGGTGCTATGCACTATAAGGGTGCAGTTGAGGCTTGGCCACCAACTGGTACTTATGTCTCTGGTGACGTTGTTCTATATGGTTCAAAAGAGTATGTTTATGATGGCAAGTCTTGGCATGAACTTGGCGATGAGGGCAGTCACGTCTTAAAGACTCAAAAAGTCAATGGCCATGCTCTCTCTGGCGACATTACCCTAACTGCCGCAGACGTTGGTGCAGCTACTTCTGCTGATATTGCAAGTGCTATCGAGGGTCTTGATGTTGCTGCCAAGGGTGGAGAAGGTAAATACATCCAATCTATCCAAGAGACAAATGGTAAGATTTCTGCTGTTGAAGCTTCTATGCCAACAGCTTTAAAGAATCCAAATGCTTTAACTTTTGGTACTAAAACTTATGATGGTTCTGCCGCTCAGACTATTACTGCGGCTGACCTTGGCGCGATTACCGATATTTCTGGTAAGCAAGACAACCTAACTTTCGATGGTACTTATAATGCTGCTACTAATAAAGCTGCCACTGTTTCTACAGTTACCAATGCAATTAATGATCTAGACGTAGAAGACGCCGAGGTTACTGGTGAGGTTGTTAGTGCTGTAAGTGAGGCAAATGGTAAAATCACTGTCACACGTCGTGCTCTTATTGAGGCCGATATTCCTACGATTGGTGTTGCTAAAGTTTCTGGTCTTGCTAAGGTTGCTACTTCTGGTAAGATTGATGATTTAACTCAAACGGCTTATATTATTTTTGACTGCGGTTCTTCTTCCACAGTTATCTAATTTACATATAGAAAGGACGGAGGGTCGGCGCAAGTCGGCTCTTTTGTCTTATATAGGAGGATAAATGAATAATACGTCTTTTAATACAAGAATAAAACAAAAAAGGGATACTGCTGCTAATTGGGAAAAAATCAAGAATTCTTTTTCTCCCTTAGATGGCGAGATTATTATTGTTGACACTTCCGCGGGAGATACTCGACTAAAGATAGGAAGATATGATGTCTCTAAAAGTAGACTCCTTACATATGCAGAATTACCTTTTCTAGATGAAAAGCTCTATAATACAGTTGGAACGAAAATTGGTAATCTTTATGATGAGATCAATGAAAAAGCAACAAAAGACGCTGCAACGCAATCCACGAATGGACTCATGAGTTATGTCGATAAAAAGAAAATTGATGACCTCGATAGTACAGTTGCTACCGCAGTTAGCACAGCTGTGGCTGACATCGTAATAGATGGCGGCACTTGGTAATATAAAAAGGACTCGTAGAAAATAACCTACGAGTCTTTTATTATAATTATGTTTCTTCTTTTGGAAATAAAACTTTTTCCCAATAGCTTGTGTTTAACTTCTCAAAGAATTTATCTTCTTTTTCATTTATACAAGCATATAAATAGTCTTTCAAAATACTGGTATAATTAGAACCAATATAAAGTGCTTTCTCCTTTTTTGTGGTAAAACTTTTTAACTGATCTGCCGCGGCCCTACATTCTTTTTTTATACTCTCAATCTTTTGTTTAATCTCCAAAGCCCTATCTTTATATTCTTCTGCATAAACCAAAAATTCATCAAGCTCTCCAGAAAGAACGATTTTCAAAAGACGTTTATTCGTAATGCAATTATTATTGCGTGAATAATGAGCAAGAACATAGGCAGGAGATTTTACTTTAACTCGATGGCATCTTTCATCACAAACAACATACCCCTCTTCATCCCAAGGCAATTTTTCAACAGCTCTTATTAATTCATCAAAATTAGCTTTATAAAGTTTTGGTAAGTCTACAAGCTCCTTCACCTTATCACAAGTTTTCCAAAAAGGAAATTCAACATCAAAACAACGCTCTCTTTTTGACAAAAAGAAAATTTGATAATCTTTATAAGGAATTACAATACGATTCTCAGGAGAGCAAAGTTCAAATAGATAAGTATTAAATTTAGACAAATGATCTGTAAATTCTTCAAACTTCTCAAAACCATAATTATGAAGTGCTCTTTCAAAAAGTTCTCCAAAACTATGTATATCATTTGCTGGAGTTTTAAAAGCATCAATAGAACCATTAGTAGAAAGATGCCATTTTCCTTCCCACCACCAGGCTTTCATTAAAGAGCCATCTTCTTTTTCAGAAATAATCGCAGTTTTCCAATCAATTTTTGCAGCATTTCGTTCTCCAAAATTAAAAAACTTATCGAAAGGATGGCAAGCTATCTTCCAAGTATATTCATCTGGATGAAATAGGATAAGGCCACGACATACCTGAACAAAATCATTGGAAAAATCAGAATTAATCTGGTCATATTTAAATAATACGAACTCACCCTCTTTCTGAATTTTAAGATTATATGGCGCGGAAGTCAAAAATTCTTCCCAATCAGGCTGTACATGAAGAAAATCCAAAAAGGCATCAATTTTTCTCATTTTTAGCTCCTTCTTCATTTAAACATCTTTTACAGAGCAATTTTTCTTCTTTTTTAAGAGGTAAGCCGCACTCAGCACAGAATTGTTTTGAAAATATTGAATATTTATGAATTACATGCTCTACTTCGGAAGAATATCTGTCAAAATAAATTACAAGTTCTCCCCATTTTTCTTTTATTTGGAGACAATGAAAATTCCTAACGTGCTTACCCATTGCGGCGCGAAGGTCTTTTAACATTTGCTCACCAAAAGCACAAAGCCAACCAACTGGCATCTCATATAATGGATTATAATCTCCAGAATCCGAATCAATCATGAAAGGATATTCCTTTTTAAGTCTATTGACGCCAAACTTGCCATCATCTTCAAAAATTGAGAAATCATATTCACGCATAATACCATTCTCCTTCCTGATTTACAAGAGTAATATGATGAGCACTATTATTATCGTTAAAAAGTTCTACTCCGTAATTGAAAGCACGACTCACTTTAAAAATTTCCTCACCTGAAATAAAATCCCAGAGAAGATCTTTTGCAGCTTTTTCGTCTTTTGCTCTTACACAAAAACTCTCACAGACTTCAGTCCCAAGAAACTTGTAAAACATAAAATATTCTTTCATTATATTGACTCCTTTTCTTTTTTCTATAAATATTATATCAAAAAAATAAAGAAAAATCAATCCTCAATTTTTCCAGTGATGTCGCAGTAATGAAGTTCCATCAAGTCTTTTCTAGAATCTGGGAAATACCTCTTAATCTTTTCTTCGTTCTTTTCGCCAGAAAAGAATGGAAGCATGTGACATTGAATTAGATAAAGTACCTCAAGCGCGGTTGCTTTTCCATTGGTTCCTTTCTTAACCATATCACAAAATTCTTTTGAAGTTAGCCAAAGATAAGCTGAAACTTTTTCATGACTGTAATAGTGCGCGATTCCATTTTTGAACTCTTTTGTAAAAAATTTGCCTAAGTCATGGTATCTTGCCGCAAGTCGAATAGCTTCTTTTTTATCAGCTGCGCGCATCTCTACAAGCTTAAAGTGTTGTTTAATTGTTTCTTTATGAAAAGGAGTATCATGCGGTTGATCTTCCATTTGATAATACCTTTCAATCGAATATAAATCAGAATAACAATCTCTATGAGTAATTATCCAATCCCAGCCTTCATTGCAACATGGCATTTCAAAAGATCTCATCTGCTTCATAATTACGTTCTTTCCGACTGTTCTTTCTCTTTTTGAGTCTCTTTCAATACAAGTTTCAAATGGAACACACATTACATAGCAGATTTTTTCACAATCAATTTTTTGCTGTTCAAGTTGAAGAAGAAAATGAAGTCTATCTTTCTGCTTTAAATTAGTAGCATCATATATACAATTCTTTCCATCTTTTAAAGCACTAAAAATTCTTTTATGAAAAATATTAAAGACTTTTTGAGGCTTACCTTGTATACTTTCATCTCCATAAAGTTCTTCTCTAATTTTATCAGAAGAAAAAACTTCAATTAGCTTCACCCGTTCTACAATACTTTTTGAGAATGTACTTTTTCCAGAACCACTAAGTCCTACCAAAAAAAATAGCATAGGTTTATTCATATTATTTGCTCCTTTCTAAAACAACTAAATGACTACATCTTTTTCCATCTTTACAGCCTTTTCGCTTTGGATTTGTACATTTTTCATGAACTCTTTTTCTATCAATATTTGCACAATGAAGCAAACAATAAGCGTATTCAGTACGTTTAATCCACAAGTAGAAATCACCTCAAATTCCAGAAAAGTCAATCAGTTTTGGTATACCTTTTTCGTCATACCCAAAATTTCCGCTGTGAAAATCATTAATTTCTTCTTCTGTGCAAAACTGCGCGACTTTCTTAATCTTGTCTTCAGAATAAAAGTCAGAAAATACTGCATTTAAACTATCGAATGCTTCAAAATCGTCAATAGTAGAATGAATATAATCATCACGATCATATTCATCTTCAAAGTCTTGAGAGCAGCTAAAATTCTCTTCTGCATAAGAGTAAAGTTTATCATCAATTTCTTGTCTTCTAATTGTCATTCTTTTTTGGATATAAACAGGAATATCAAAAAATCTATCAACAAAGTAAGTTTCTGCAAAGAACTCGTTCAAATGAACTCGGCGCGCGGCCTCATAATTTTTTGCTTCGAGTTCACAAAAATTCTGTTTCATTCTACCATCAAGTCGCGGCACTTTAATAACCCAATTACTATATTCGTCAAAATCAACCATTATTTTTGAAATGCCGAAGTCGATTGTATACCCCGTGTCTTCTGCAATTTCATCTAAGCCTTCAACAAAATTTTTACTCCTATAATAAACTAAGTCTTCAAAATTACTATCACAAAGGTTCTGCATAACTTCCAAAATGATTTTTTTATCGATGTTCATTCTGCTCAACCTTCTTTCTTTTTTTCTATAATAATTATACCAAAATTTTGTCCAAAAATCAAATTATAAATATTCTTTTACCAGTGACTTAAAGGAAGCTAAAAAATGCACACTAATTCTTGTTTCTTTTAATGCGACTTCTCTTTGGTGTTGCCATGCCGCATAACCCGTTGATTCTGGGCCTGGTTTCTCCCATAAAATTCCAGGTGTGCTATAAGAAGCACTAATTATAGAAGTTGGATTCCTTTCAGCTTGTTCAATAGCGCGACCATAAATATTTAAAAGGAAAGAAAGAGGAATCATAACACCATTTAAATTAAAAATATGAATACCATTTACTCCATGCGTCATATCTCTACCTATTGTGTTAAAATCATCAAAGAGAAGATACGCAAAATCTCGCGCGATTGCATCATTAATAGTTCCTCTCAAGTTACTGTTTGCGCCAACTGCACCTCTAGCAGTATTAAGCATAACACCAATAAAGGTTCTCATATTCTTGTTTACTTTATCCATAATACCCATATATTGTAGTGCAGACATATCAGAAGTGCCACTAAAACCACCACGACGCGTAAAATTATCAGTTAAAGAATAATTTTTATCAGAACTATAAATTATATAGCTATCATTGATTTTACTTAATTTCTCTCCCAAATCATCAAGAAGTTTAATATTCTTTTCTCTCGTGCCAGTTTCACCTTCTTCTAATGCTTCCTCTAAAATGCTTGCATCAAATCCAATAGCAACATAGTTATCTGCTTTCATGTGCTTTTCGCCAGTTGCATTTGCCGAAACGACACGAAAATTATCCCCTTTTACTTGAGAACCAATAATAGATAAAATACTTTCTTCGATCGCTTCCAATGAAAGACCACCGCGCGCATTTACATTTTTCTCAACTACATTTTTCACAACATCATTGAATTTATCTGGAATTTTTCTTTTCTTTTTATCTATTGTTTGTAAAATACTTTTTTTCAAATCATCAATATGGTAAATATCTCTTAATCTTTTTTCTAGTTGTGAACGTTGCCCGATCTTGGTCAAAGCCTGAAGAAGTTCTGTATAAGCTTTTTTTTCATTCATATCAACTTTATCACTTAATTTATTTGTCATCATATCATCGATTGCAAGACTAATAACATTTTCAATTCCAGCCTCAAGAACTGGGGCACAAGCATTAACAAATTTTTGATTACGAGGACAATTTTCCATTGCAGAAATTAGTTGTCTATAAATGGTTGGAAATTCTTTATTCCAAGCTGTTGAAAAATAGCTACCAAACCAACTAATAATGCTTTTTTTTGCTTCATTTTCTTTAATTAGTTGAATATTGGCGTCATAAACTTTTTTTAAATTCAAACAATTATTTAGAGTGTCAATAAAATCTTTTATAGAATCTTTTTTATTATAGTCAATCTCTCCAATATTAACACCAAAAATTTTCTGTAAAACTCTTTTTTCTTTATTTTCTTCTGCGTGAGCGAGTTGAAAAAAATATTCTGATTGTCTATTTCTTTCGTCTAAATCATTTTTTTGAAAGGTTAAATCGCTTTTTGCTGTATTGTAAAGTTCTTCTTGCCCTTCATCTTTCAATCTTTCATAGAAAACTAACATTGAACTAATTGATTTAGAACGAATATATTTATATTGATATGCCATAGTTCACCACCTAATAAAAAAGGGAGTCGGCGCCGACTCCCAAAATATATATAAACAGAGAACTAATCTCTGATTTTTAATCGAGCCGATCAGCTAATGCTGCAACCTTACCACGCTCTGATTTTTCAAGTCTTACATATCCAAATTCTGAAACGCCTTTTAATCTTTCAATCATTAATTCCAAACCATGAGACTTCTCAAAGACATCTTTATCTCGCTGTTTTGTGTCACCTTCAATCCAAAGTTGAGAATTTTCGTCAACGCGTCCCATTAGAAGCTGAATATGCTCTTTCGTGAGATTTTCTGCTTCAGTTGAGTAAATAATTGAATTACGGAAGCTTCTACCTCTCAACATATTAAGAGGAACAACTTCAAAACTACCCTTGTCAATAAGAGTCTTTAAACCGTCAATACCACCCACATGGTCAGCAAATGGCATTGCCCAGTCGATTAACTTCTCGAGCAACGTTCCAGGAAGATGACCAATAGGTTCTGTATTGCGAACTGAAATATTATTACGAACGTAAATAATCTTATCAAATTTCCCCTGTTCAATCTTTTGAAGCATACCAGCTACCATAATTAAGGTCTTACCGCAGCCGAACTTTGATGTTAAAACTTTAATTGGAATATTATCATTATTGATAAGATCAAAAGCACAATATTGTTCTGGATTGCGCGGCTTCAAAAGTCCCATAAAGTTACTTTCAATAACAGGATAATTGACTTTCATTAAGACTTTATTCCGTTTTACATAAGTTTCTAATGGTTCATTAAAAGCGTTCCTAATATTTAGATATTGATTTTCTACTAAATCATCAGAATTAACTTGATTCTGATAAAACTGCGCGAGCATTTCATCACTTAAACAAACATCTTTAATTCCTGTGTAATCAATCATTTAGTTACCAACTCCCCATCCCCAATAATTTCAAAAATGGAAGTAATGATTTTATCATACACACCATGCTTCACGCAGTCTTCGGCAGACACATACCAGTCACCATTCATGTTCTTTTCGACTTCTTCTTTTGTGAACTTAGTTTTCTTTAAAATCACATCAGAAAGTTCTGCAACTTGTTTCTCATATTCGTCCATAAAAGCAGCAACTTCTGAAAAAGAACCAGAAATACCATCACAAGAACCTTTATGAAAAAGAACATTAGAGCTTTTAAGACCAAACCTCTTATGACAAGAGAGAAGAATTAGACCTGCCGCGCTATATGCGTTACCAAGATTAATACCATAGACGGGAGTTTTAGATAATTCAATTAAATCAGAAAGAACTCTAAAAATGTCTAACTCTCCACCAGGTGAATGAATAAGAAGCTTGATTGGCTTTCTTTTTTCGACTGGAATATTACTATCCTCTCTATTCCACTTCAAGATATAATGCGCGAGGTTCAAAGAATAATTATTAATCTCATCAGAAACCCAGAAAATTCTTTCCTCTAAGTCGGTATAGAAAGAAAGAAGGCTATCGTCTGGAAGAGAATAATTAGCTGAATCTGGAATGGCTAGAGTTGGTAGTAGAATTTGTTCATTTTTTTTCATTTTATTTCCTATTCCCTAAGTAAAATTTTTTAGACTTTTCTTTAAAAAAATAAGCGGGACAGAACGTTCCCGCTATAATTTAAAGCTTAAAAAGTAGATCAAAAGGATTCTTTGTGGAAGTCTTAAAGGTATAAGTACCATACTTCTCACAATATTCCTCAAGTGCTTTCTTATACTTATCATAAGCCGCAAGATATGCTTCTCTTAGCTCTTTAATGTGCTGTTTTGCTTCTTCTTGTCTCTTTTCCTTTGAAGAGAATTCCTCTTCTGCTGCAAGACAATCAGCTTCAGTATCATAAAACTTATCGGTTTTTTCACTATAGTATCTCATAAGTAATTCCTCCTTAAACACGATACTTATTTACAAAACTTGGGAGACAACCATCATTAGAAAGATTTACGAGGTAAGTATCTTCATAATCGGTTGTCATATAAATAACACCAAGAAGAGAACGAGCATCCGCGCGTAGCGTACCATCGAAATTTTCAATTACATACTTATCAGTTGTTCCATCGCTATTGAGATTTCTAACAAAATCCTCAATTTCTCTCGTTTTATCAAGACGAATATGCGTTCTTGTATACGCCATTTCTATCAGCTTCCTTTCAAAATTTTTTAAATGGTAGCGGAGATGGAACTCGAATCCATGATTTTCACCTTATGGGGGTGACGAGATAGCCGCTTCTCTACTCCGCTTGGCGACTTGAATGGGACTCGAACCCACGATAACTGGAGAGACAGTCCAGCGCATTAGCCACTATGCTACCAAGTCAAATATGAGAGTTTTAGTTTATACGCTCACAACTTGCTGGTGACCCAGCCAGATTCGAACTGACATTACTGGATTGAAAGCCCAGTCTCCTAACACCTGTTAGAGGATGGGGCCAAATTCATCAACTTTTCCTTTCTTTGTAAGAAAAATATTTTATACCATTTTTAATTTCAAATTGAACTTGATCTTTTCGTTGAAGCGCAGTCATAATTCCCATCATAGTGGTAAAACTATCTTCCTTGACTGCGTGCATTAAATCATCATAAGTATATTGTTGTTCTTTATGTTTCTTTAATAGAAGTAAAATTTCTTCTTTTCTTTTAGTTTGATCAATGATTGACTTCCCACAATAAAGGGTATTTTTATAAGGTTTAGTAAGGAAAAGAGCTATAAAAATTGGAGTAGAAAAATACATTTTTATCAATCCTTTATCTTATTGTTCTTTTTAAAATTTAATAATTGAAAGTCCTTCATCTTTTAAAAAATTAACAATTTCTTCTTCTGGGATTTCATACCATGTAGGATGTTCATAATGTAAAATTTTATAGGCTAAAGCTTCAATCACTTCAATTAATTCTGCCTTATCGCAAGCTCCATATTCAATCATTCTATCCTATTTCCTTCCTTTCTTTTTAAGCCCTTTCTTATTTTCTATAAATATTATATCAAATTTTTATTAAAAAATCAATTAAGGGCGCTCTTCCCAATTGACTTCATTAATAGAGCCTCGATCATCAACTTCAAAGTCATCAATTATTAAGTCTAAATTACATTCATATTCATTATCATAAATGAAATTAATAGGATCTTTTTTAAATCGTTCAAACTCTTCATCGGTCATTTCTACGATACCTTCTAAATGTCCATATCGCAAATGACCTGCAACATAATCAAGAGGGGCGTCAATAAAAATTTTCTTCATAATAATTATATTTCCTTTCCATAAAAAATTGTGGTGATTCCAGCTGGATTTGAACCGACGACTCCAGCTTGAGAGACTGACGACTTAGGCCACTTGTCGATGGAACCAAATCAATGGAGAGTGTCACTTTCCTTACGGCGATTGATACCAATTAGATTTTTTAAGCAAAAATCTAATAAAAGACTATGTGTATCAGCTCATACATTGAGTAAAGTTCTCTAGAGTAAGGTTGACACTTATCCATTTTGACTAAGAATGGAATACCCTTTGGAGGCTCCAGTCAGACTTGAACTGACGACTCTGCGGTTATGGAGTTTAATATGAGAATTGAACTCATATCTTTTCCCCACTCTTCTTTTTTGAGTGCGAAACGCATTACTTATGCTAATTAAACACAGCCGCATGCTCTACCAACTGAGCTATGGAGCCATAAAGCCAGCTTTTAACCGGTAATCGCTGGCTAACTACCTTTTTAAAAAAGAGAAGATACAACTCTTACCATTCCTTACCTAGAGATGATTCTCTGTCCGTCCCTAACCTTAACGTGAGAATTAGTCTTTTTCGCAAGAACTAATAAAACGCTAGTTTACTTTCATAACTAGAAACGCAAGCCTTGAAAGACCGATTATATCCATGGTTCACGGTCTTTGTAAACTTCTTACCCAACTCTCATTAACGCCACGGTAAGCTGACCCTCTTTTAGGATTCGGGTGTTTTCTGTCCACTGAGAGTAATCTATATTTCCGGTTGTTTCGTCCACAGGAAACATAAAAATGCAAACGCCGATTTGGACTAATCGGAACTCCTCTGCGTTTTACGGGGTTGGAACCGTCGTTTTCGTTACTGTTTGATAAACGCCCGCATTAGTTTGAGAGAAGACTTGAAAGGAACCAGAAAGATGATCTTCTCTCACGTTTCTATAAATATTATATCAAAATTTTAGAAGAAATACAAATTTTATTATTGTTAGCTATTACCAACTAACATAAACATCAAGTGTTCCAAAATCACATCCACTATCGTACACACAACCAGACTTACCAAACGGAGTATCAACAACTGTGCCCCATCCAAGTTCACTTGATGCTAGACAGATATATCCATTTTCATCACAGACATACCCATTCTCGTCTACATAACGACCAGGAATTTGAAGCCCTCCGCCTGGAAGAACTTTCTCTGAATACCAAGTCCATCGATAACCGCCCCAATAAATTACTCCATTAAACATTAAATCATTTGCGCTATAATAGCTTGAGTAGTCATATGAAGGAACTTCTTCAACTACTGGTTCAGGCGTCGGCTCTGGAGTCGGCGCGACTGTTGGTTCCGGAGTTGGAACTGGAGTAGGTGTCGGTGTCGGTAAAGGTGTGGGAGAAGGGGTAGGAGATGCAGTCGGTGTTGGTCTTGGGGTTGGGGTTGGTGTTGGAGTCACCATTTCATCTAATAAAATTTCTACTTCTTCGGCAGCTTTTTCATTAGCTATAAATAGTTCATCCGCATTTTGAGTGCCTGCACTAACACATCCACTAATCCAAATCACGGGAAGTAAAATTCCCAAAATTACTAATCTTTTCATTTTAAATTCCTCCTTTGTTAAGGTAGGCGGCTGGTACCAGTGAAGAGACTTGAACTCTCGACTCCGTGATTAAAGTCACGTGTTCTACCACTGAACTACACTAGTATATATAACCAACCTTATCGAACATTGGAGCATACTTTTTAATTCTATTGTGAATTAAAACTCCCATTGGTTTTTCATTTCCATTTTCTTCTACAATATAGATCTGAGCACTATCTGTTGTAAAGGAGCCTTTCCCTTTGGGGGAAGTAAGCTTCTTCGCGCAAGTCTCAATTCTTTTCATATCGATTGTGTTCAAAACCACACGGCGCGAACCTCCAATAACTACAAAAATAGGCATACCATTTTCAAGTTTTGGAGTTATTTCTTTAATCTTTCCATGCCATTTCATCGTATATTCTTCGTGAATATCTGTTATAATGAGATGCGTTTTGACTCTAACTTCTGTCATAATTGACTCCCAAATGAATTGAAAAAATCAAGAATATTATTATCGACTTCGCGCGCCTCTACATCCTCACTTCTTGGGGCTGGCTTAGATTTATGACCTGGACTCTGTTCTTTCCAACATTCTAGAAAGTGTTTTCTGATATAACTTTCACTCGAAAAAGTTCGATGACACATGGGACAAACATACATTGGAAATCCTTCTTTCTTAATTTCTATATTTATTATATCAAATATAGTAAAAATTTTCAAACTTGGCGGCGGATACTGGTGCTGCCCCAGTGCTATTAGAGTCAAAGTCTAATGTACTTCTGTTATACGAATCCGCTACATAAACCGCCTTCGAACGAGGCAAAGACGGTCTAAGAAACTCCTTCTACACCTGGTAGACGAGCTAAACACAAGCTTCAATCCTTTCATCAATAATTCTCTGATTATCGTTTGCTTAAATGTGTACTCTTTTTATCGGAGAGTGCAAACCGATTTTTACTTTCCTTTATAGTGTCGATACCAATAACGATATTCTTCTTTTAAAGATTTAATTTCAATCACTGAAAGATACAAATTTATTCTCTGAATAGATTCCAAATATTCTTTCCACGAATATCTAAAGTAGTAATCACATATGTCCCATGAATCGTAGATTTTCTTATATTGCGCACCTCGGCATGAATCATCAAGACGGCGTTTTAAATATCTGCGCACAGCTTTTGAAGCTCTACGCTTTTTCCATTTTCCTTTCTTATCTCCACACCATAGTGTTTTTTTATAACTTCTACTCATATTTCTAAGCCTCCTTTTTAAGACTTAGAAGGCGTGCGTGTCATTTTTCATAAAACTTCCTCCTGTTCATTATCCAATACAATAACAAATCGGTAGGATTTAATTTGTTGGCAGGGGCAAAAGAAAATTTGAACTTTTAGTTAAAACAGTTGTACCACGTGAAGGTAAGTTCTTACAACCAGTGGCAGACGAGGATCGGACTCGCGACCTTTAATTTAGAAGACTAATGCTCTACCAACTGAGCTACTGCCACATAAGTTCGATTCCACTAAAGCAGTCATCGAGAACCGCTTGGATTTCAGACCCGCAGGTTACTGAAATACAATCACTACAGCGCCCATATAGGGCTTGGTCTTCAAGGGTAGAATCGAACTACCATTAATCAGTTATAAGCTGACCCTTCTAGCCATTGAAGTACTCGAAGAAATGGAGGTTCAGATCAGATTCGAACTGATAATCTACACTTTACAAGAGTGTTGCATCACCAATTATGCTACTGAACCAAAATATCGATAAGCTGAGAACTTGACTTATCACAGTGTCATCTTCTATAGTTGGATATAGCTATTCACACAACCGATTAAGTTGTAGACACCAATACCACCAGTTTTGTAACTACTGGCAAAATCTTACTCTGGAGAATTATAGATTTCCGTTCAACACATCGTCCCTTGCGAGGTTCAGAGATTGCGGTCTCTTACGGTTGCACCTACTAGTACTTTCTCACGCTTTGTCTTGCGAACTCGGCGCGCGTTCATATTTCAGAACGATAGGGTATTTTGCTTCTCCAAAGTCGCACACTCTTTTGCTTTATTTTTCTATTAACACTATAGCAAAATTTGTGTGTATCAAGGATGCTCAATGAACGACGAGGTGTACGTTTGACCATTCGTACCTTTTGAGTACGACCCAGTCATCGCCATTCTGCTCGCTTTGTTATCAGCTAACTTTCGTTCATTCTTCCTATCTTTCGATTTAAGAAAGAAATCGAAATCAATAAAGCACTAAACCTAACAAGATTCGCACCTTATAGCACTTTCGTAACCACTTATTTCTAAGTTAGTATAGGACTTTTTACATAATCCCTTCCAAACCATTGAATTAGCAGTTGCCCTCATCTTTAGGTTTGGATTAACGAATAGTGGCTTTCCATTAAATCGCAAATTTCTTCGCGGTCGCGCAGTCATAAGAGCAATTAACTACGCTTTATACGTATCGCTACGCTTATTTAAGGACTTGAAGCCAGCCCACTGTTAAAGGTTCGCATTATAGTAGCGAAGCACTGTTAAAGAGGAGAATTGGAATCGAACCAATATTCAGAGTTTAAAGTCTCCGGTGCTACCACTACACCATCTCCTCATAAATAGGCAGCTTAACGCACTGCCCTTAACCGAAAATCGATTGCGTCTTCCAGACTTGCGCGTTTAGACCGCGCTTAGACGTTAATCAAGTTACTGGAATATACAGCTAAAACTGCAAATGGTGCTGGATGTCAGACTCGAACTGACACGATGTTGCCATCAGAAAATTTTAAGTCTTCTGCGTATACCAATTTCGCCAATCCAGCATGGATAACCTTTTCAGAAGAAAAGCTCAACATATCTGTCTCACTCGCTTTTATCGCGCAAATTTCTTCCTTAAAGGCTATAAATATTATATCAAAAATTCAAACGAAAGTCAAATTTTTAAATCTTCTTTTCCAACGCACGAAGCTGTCGCCGCAACTTCTTAATAATTTTCTCATTCGCTACTGGATCTCTTTCCTTCAGAAGATTAATTCTATTTTCAATCTTTCTTACTTCGTAATCTCTTTCCATAGTAATTCTTCCTTTCAAACTTTATAAGAAAATTATATCAAAAATCTTCAGAATTTTCAAATTTTCTTTTGTGTTTTTTCTTTCTTGTATAATCTTTCTTGGATTTCATTGGCGCGCACTTCTTTCTACGTGCCAACCAAACCTCAAGTTGTGAGGGTTCCATAGGGGTTTTCCAATCTTTTCTTTCCTGACTCATTATCTTTCCCTCACTTTCTAATAATATTATATCAAATCTTTAAAAATTTTTCAAGCAATTAAAAACTTGTTATTTAATGTAATATCAAAGGCAATCTTTGCGTTGTAATAAGGAAGCTCCTTTATCTTCTGTACTATCGTATCAGAAAGATTTTTATAGAAATTTATCATCTTCGCGCCGACTCCATAAGACAAAGAATTTTTTTCAGTCTTAAAGACCTTGACATTTTGAAGAACCTGTCTTGTCATATAATTAGAAAAAATAGAAAAAATAATGAAAAAATCTTTTCTATCAACTTCTCTGTTGAAAATATGAAACTCTTTACCAACTATTCCATCACAAAAGAGACAATACTTACAATTTTTAAGGTTTTGAGAGTAATAGGTATAAGTACAATTCTCGCTCTTGTAAACTCCCATACAATCCTTTAATCCAATTGAATCTGCGATGCCATAACAACTGTCACAATCCTTACACTGATAAACGTCAGTACAGGCTTTAATCTTTATACTATTTATTGTGTAGGAGCTATGTTCGATATTTGAACCGTTGATAATATTATAACCGTTAATAATAATCTTACCATTCTGCACGCATAAAGAGTCTTTAACACCATCACAAGAATAAATAAACTTTGATTTATAGACATCTTGGCTACGACATACAAATTGACTGTTAAAAATTTTAAAACTTTCAAAGATATATTCCGAAGTATCAATGTCTAATACTTCTTTTATCTTCTCGAGTTCGTTATTATCATAATTCAAATGAAGGTAGGCCCAACAAATAAAATCTCTCTCAAGCTTTGAACCAACTTCTGCGCGGCAAAGGTAATCAATAAATTCCTCCCCATCTTTCAAAAAATAAAGATCTTCTGTATAACCTTTTTCCTTAATTTCATCAAGTTTAATCTTCATAGACTTTCACCGCCGTTCCGTCTAATTTAATTTCAATGTTGTACGGATGGTCGTGTTCAAACATTGCATATTCTGCGCTCTTATTCAAAAGCTTTAGAAACTGCTGAACTTCTGGAGTTGCGCGAAAATAAGCAACTGGATATTTATGGCCTTTTCCAACAACAAATGCTTCTAATTTATCTCGGCAAAAGCGAAGATAATCTGTATAAGATAAATTTAGAAGGCGCGAGGGCAATAAAATATATGAACCATCAATTCCATTTGGAAACGCGCTTTTAAAAGCTTCATGATTAACTTCAATTACACTATAGGTTGGCATATAAGGGCTTTCTTCGAGATTAAAATATTTCATAAGCTTAGTTCCTCCCATAATTCATGAAGTTCATCAAACTCTTGCGCGGTTAAAGTCATAAAATCCTTCCAATCCGATTTCCTAAAAATGGAAAAATCAACAGTTGGAAGCGGCTTATCAAACTTTTTGATTTCTTTCTTTGGAAGGGTAAAGTTCGGATCAATATATTTTTTGACTGTAGACGGCGCGAATCCAGTTTCACGAGCAACTGCGGCATAAGTCTTATGTTTTAGGTAAAGTTCATTAATCTTGATTACATCGTCTTTTGTTACTCGCATTTCAAATCTCCTTTCTCAACTTTCTATAATAAGTATAGCATTTTTTTTAGAATTTTTCAAATCTTTTAAATTCTATTATATCCATTTTTAATAGAGTTTTCTTCTTCTATCAATCGTCTTTCTAATTTTAAAGCTTCTTTTTTTGTTAAATTATCTTTTATTATTTCATGCTGAATATTATTCCAACCATATTTTATTATATCATTCCACATTTTAGAATTATTTTCATATCCTTTCCCATCTTTCCATCTTGTTTGAATGTTATTTGAAATTCCAATATACTTCTTTTTATTTGGAAAAATATGACAATAAACTGAATATTTATCCTCTTCTTTTTCTTTTTCTTCTCTTTTTAAACTTGCTTCAAATTTTAATTTATCTTTTTGAAAAAGATAATTCTTTTTTATTAAAATTTTAATTCCACTTTCGCTCATTGTCTTTTTAAAACCAAGTAAATTTTCCCATAAATCAGAACTGCAATAAATTTCTTCATTAAATGGAAGAGATGAAACATAGAAAAGAATTGATGTCGCAGCTGGACTATTAGTTTCTTTTAAAATTGAACAATATTCTTCTATTGATAATTGATGATTAAATTTGTTAACAATAATTCTTTGATTCATAAATATTACCTCATTATAATTTTCTTCTCTTTTAAAGTGACATTGTCTAATTATTTATCTAAAATTTTAACACAAAATCAGCATAATTGTTTTTAATTGAAAAGTAAAATATTATATGATATAATTTATTTATTAGAAAGGAGGTAATTAAAATGAAAATTAAATATGATAATCCAGTCAGAACAAATGTTACTAAGGAAATAAAGGAAGAGATAGATAACTTTTGTAAAATTAATAATCTTAAAATTAGTGATTTTCTTCGTGATGCTATTGAACTTTATTTGTTAGAAAAGAAAAAAACAAATTAAAGACATAATGTCACATTGTGGTGAAAATAACATATAATAAAAGTATAATATAATTTTTAAATAGAAAAAGAGAGGAATTATTTCCTCTCTTTCTTTTTTATGCCATTTGAATACCGTCAATAGCCTTACCAATGATGCCAACGTATCCGTTCGCACCATTAACATATTTATTTGTAAATGTAATCCAGTCAAGCCAGCCTCCACCAACAAGATGAACACGGCAATCTACATGACCAATAGGAGTACGAATCTGAACTCCATCAATAGCCTTTCCATAGATACCAGCATAGCCGTCCGCTCCAGAACCACTATTCTTCACTTCTGGAAGCCATTGACCGCCTTTTAGGTGAACTCTGTAATAAACGTCACAATTTTTAGCGTTGATTTTAAGACCAGTAATTGGCTGACCAAAGACTCCAGCATAACCACTTGCAGAATTGCTATAATTTACAACCTTATCAAGCCAGCCACCGACATAAGCCTGATAAGTCATATCGCCAGTATAATCAACCTTTGTTGGCTTAGATGGCTTAATTGGTTTATCAGAAGTACCAGAACCGTCATTCATATAAGTCTTTACCATATTGACAAATCTCTGCCAACCTCTATCAAGCGTGCGATGTGGGCAATACTTGCCATCGAAGTCTTGGTGCTTCTTTAGGTGAGAAATATCCCAACCATAGTGCTTGAGAAGAGAAGCCGCATATTCTGCTGCGTTCTTCTCAGCTGCGTCAAAACGCGCACCGCCACTCTTAGAATAACAAATTTCAATATGAACGCCATGTGCATTACCATCACGAGTACCTGCTGCAAAAGCACCACGATAAATTGGAATGCCGATAACAATTTCCTTATCATCAACTGCTACATTAAAAGATGTGGAAGAATTATTGCCAATCATATAAGCAATTTCATTCGCGGCTGGCGCATCATTTGCTGTATTATGAATAACAATATACTTCATGTCTTTCGCGCAAGATTCAACAGGAACCTTTAGGTCATATTTAGACTTGCTTAATAAATTTTCTTTAATTGGTACCATTTATATCACTCCTTTGAGTTAATTTCGTATTGTAAACTTAAATGAAAGTTGAGAACCTCTCGTCTCTTTTGGCATAATGGTTGCACCGTAAAACGTATTTACTCCCAAAAGAAAGGAAAGGCTCTCTGATAAAATCATATTACATGTAATCTCTCCTTAATATTGTTCCCAACTTGAACCATTATCTATATAAGGAATATATCTATCCCATGAACTTCCATTGTCAATATAAACTTGATAAGCATCCCAACCAGAACCATTGTCAATATAAACAAGCCCTTGGCCACCGGTCGGTGTTAATGTCATCGAACCACTGGCTGATGCTGAGCCGCAAGTATAGCTAAGTCCGTCACGGTCAGTAACTTTGAAGCTAAAATTCATTGTTTTTGTACCTGCCGCATCATGTGCAACATTTAAAGTACCGTTTTTCAAAGTAACCGTACTTGAACCATTATAATCTGAAATTGTTCCAGTATAATTAGTTCCGTTTATTGTGACAGTGTAACTAATATTTGTTCCTTGCGTATTCCAGTCCCATCCAGATTGAATGGGCGAAATTTTAAATGTATAGCCAATATTAGAGGTGTTTGCACTATCATTTTTACTATTCTCTGTAACAGTTAATGTAAATTTATGGTGTCCTCTTGAACCATTGCCAGTAATTGTTTTAGATTGTAAAGCCATTCAATCACCTCTTTAAGCTTTCTTAAAATATATTCGTCCCTTTGTTCCTGCGGAAGGTAATGATGTTCCGTATACTTTACTATTATTGTTACTTGCATAAAATCCGCCATTTGCTATCCAAAGCCCATTAGAACATTGAACCCTGCCTGTAACATCTATATTTCCATTAACACCAAGAGTTCCTTGAGATGTCTCTATCAATCTTGTGGTGTAGTCTTTTGTACTTCCATTATAATGAAAATCAATGTAACCACCATGCGCGGCAGTTGAAGGTAAGGACTTGCCAAGCTCTAATCCGTCTAATGATGTACTAGGCAGAACAATCTGTTCCCATTTTTCCCACGTCCACGGTTTTTGCCAATTTGTTTGAGTACGAACCCATATTTTGTTGCTATTGAACGCTTTAAGCCACTGCGTACAATAACTACTGTCACTAATTCCCGTAACAGTTAATTCAAAAGCATGTCCTGCATCATAATCATTCGGCATGTTAGATATTTTGTTAGTTGCTAAATAAGAAGCGTAAAAACCTCGTTGCCTGTATTTCTCATCATTTAAGTCCGCCCCATCAGGAATTCCAATAGTGTCAATCTTGTGTGAACTACAGTACACCCATTTTTTCCAATTTCCTCCAACATAGTCTCTACTGTATAGATTACCATTACTTAATGAAAATGCTATCTGTCCACAAGCTAAATCCGATGTGTCGTATCTAAAAACAACTAACATATAATAACCCCGTTCAGGAGGCAAATTTGATGCAGTATCAGTAGTAAGAACATATGTACCAGATGCTACAATATTAGCATCAGTCGCACCACTGCCGCCAGCAAGTAGGGCAGTTAAAGCCAAGTCTCTTGTTCTATTACCAGTTCCTCCAGAACTAATTGGAACGGTCGAACTAGTACCAAAAATCTCTTTCCAATCATACCATTGCGAATTCGTATAAGTTCGATAAAAAACCTTTCCCGTATTATAAAAAGTAAACCGTTGCAGAACTACTTCGTATGAAATAATTTCCATTGTTCCATATCCCGAAGAAGCTGGTCCGTTAGTACAATTTGATAAGTTAATCCAATAAACTCCACTATCGGTTAAGGTATTAATATCCCCAGTAAAATTTTTCCCGCCATTAATTAACGAGCATAGACTATCACTTCTTGTCGAATAACCAGTACCACCATGTTCAATACCAACGACGCCAGTTACATTTTCAGCCCTTATTTGTTGAACACCATCTCCAGTCCCATAATACAACGACTGGTTGGATGTGTTAATACCGATTTCACCATTTTCTAAATTAGAGGAAGTAGGTACAGTTGAACCTCTTTTCGGTTTTATAACATTAGACATTTTCCCATCTCCTTTTATTACTTTAAAAGTATATCACAACTCAAAAAAGAACTCAAATTTCTAAAATTAAGTAAAAAAAAATAATTGAGCTTCCATTTATTTGAATTTATATTTTTCTTATGATATAATAATAAAAGGAAAAGAAAGGAGGAATGTAAATGATAACAAAAGAAATGGATTTATTTATGAATAAAACTTTTATAAATCTATATTCAATAGCAAAAAGAAATAATGAAACTATTATTTTAAAAAATTTCGATCCAAAAAATATACAACATTTATATTTATTTGAGGTGGCGCAAGTAGTAAATAACTTCTTCAGATACAAGATTATTTTAAATATGCCACTTTACAAAAAACTTTTCAAT